>JGI24021J15306_10001942_pt1 | contig 21369 bp, 18 predicted proteins | sample Ectturendosymbi1_FD_15306 | JGI IMG/M metagenome (IMG submission 15306)
GCGNCACCCTGGGGTGCCATTTGCAATACCCAGGGGTGCTGCGAGCTAATACGTTTTTTATTATATCATTGAAAAGATATTTTCAAAATATCGCCAAAACTCAATCCAAATTGCTATGGGTTCGCCACTAGGTGCTGGAAATTATATTTGTGTTTTGTAGGGTGCCGCAAGCCTAAAAAGGTTGGGAACCACTGCATTAGAGAGTCGTTCAAACGCTCAAAACACTCTGCAAGTCTTCGAGTCTGTAATGAAAAAAAATTTTTTGGTTTTGGATTTTTTGTGAGTAGCATCATAAGTGGAGTAGTTTTTGGCCTTTTTGGCTCAATTCATCTTGCCCTAGGCCAGTGGTGGTAAACCTATGGCACGTGTGCCAAAGGTGGCACTGCAAGCCGTCTCTGTTGGCACACGCACTGTCACTTCAGTGCAGAGTTTGTTACCAGAAAGGTAGAGGAACGTGTGTCCAAGTTATTCCCAAGGTCAGGACAGTCCCTGAGAAGACACTACTAGAGCGCGGAGGACTAGTTACTCTCCCAATGCTCAATCAGGAAAACCCAATTACCCAGCATGTAACTTCAGAAATTATCCCGTTTGGTAACATTACATTACTGCTAGCTAAACTGTGCACAACATTTTCGCATTATCACATCACAATAAACGACAAGATGAAGTTCACAAACAGTAGCATTGGAGGGAATATTAACATTTGAGTTCTTTGTTTCTGATGAGTGAAACTGTAAAGTAGACAGGTAAGAATTTATCGCTTTAGATCTGCTGATTAAACAAAACTATCGTAAAATATATGTGATTATTATGCGTACAATCTCCAGTTTGCTACAGACTGTCCAGCATGTACACAGTGAGCACAATTTTCCAGCATATAATTATAACTGTAGAATTCCTTGTCACAGGATGCGGTGGTGGCATCTAACTTGGTGACTTGAGAGGGGATTAGGCAAATTTTTGAGAATCATGCAGTAGACTGTTGATTCAGGGAATATCTCTTTTAAGTATTAGCAATTTTTGCGTAAGGATAGCTTTAAACTGGGTGCTTCATTTTTTTTAATTTTGTATTTTTGTAGATTCTAAATTTCGAACATCAAAAAATGAGTGTAGCAAAAAAAGCAAAAAAAGATAGCGGAAGATCATTCCAAGAAGCCTTGACAGAATCATTTGGAGTAATTGAGCGCAATGGGAAAGCATTTTGTATTATATGTACTGAAAGTGTTGTGTGCCGCACATCAAGTGTCAGACGACACTTTAACACCAACCACAAGAGTGTTGCCAAACTTGGTGAAACTGAGAAAAAAGAGTTTCTGCAAGTGCAATTGAGGAAATATCATTCCCACTCTGTTAGTTTTTGCGACTATCTTTCTAGAACAAATTATGTGATAAATGCCATTTCAAATTTCGCTGTGTCTAGCAAAACATGGTAAGCCCTTCTCTGATGGGGATATTATCAAAACAGTGGTGTTGTCTGGAAGTAATTCCCTTTTTCATGATTTATCAAACAAGGATAAAATCAACAAATTTCTGAGATGCCACTCAGCAGAAATACTGTGAAAGATTGAGTCCAGTGTATGACAAGTGATGTTAGTGTGCAGCTCACTACTGACTTACAAAAGACAGCCTGTTACTCCATGTGCTTGGATGAAAGCACTGATACAAATCATCATGCAAGCAAAAGATTTTTTGCATGCAAGCAAAAGATTAGCAAAAGATTCTTACAATTTTGCAAAATGGAGACAACCCTGCGTTTTCTTACTTTTCCAGATCAAGCCAAATTTCAAGAACTTGATCTTTCCTGCTTATATTGGTTAGATTTAGAAAATCTAGAAATGGAGCTCTTGGAATTTCAAGAAAACACTATGTGGAAAAACAAATTCTACGACCTGCGTGAAATACTTTGTAAATTGAAGGGATGACAAATGACAGCACACTTAGTTCTTAAAATGAAATTCTTAAAATTTGGAATTCTCTGCCAAATCATTTTAAGTCAATGAAAGCACTCGGGATTGCTTTCCTTCCTTTGTTTGGATCATCATATACTTGTGAGCAGCTGTTTTCAGCTATGAATTATATCATATCTGACATCAGAAACAGGCTAACAGATGACCTGAGTGCTGCATGTGTTGCTCTCAAACATACAAAATATGAACCAAGGTTAGACAAATTGTCAGCAAGCATGCAACAGCAAAAATCACATTCATTGTTCAAATGCATGCCAAATTGAAACTCTTACCTTTCAATAAAAATTTGTTTGTGTCATTGGAAGCTTTGTTATTGTGCATTTCTTTTAAGACAAAAGATGTTAATGCATGAATTGCTTTTTCTAACCCAAAACCTCAGTTGGCCCATTCATGTTGAATTGCTGTGTTGGCACTTTGGAATACATAAATGAGTTTAGGGTGGCCGGTTTATGAAAGGTTCGCCACCACTGCACTAGGCCCCAAACGCTAGATGGTAGTATTTTGCTAAAGTTTTTATTGGAAACTAGGCTAAAATCCGAGTCTTTTGATACTTTATTTTGGGATTAACACTTTGATGTTCGGTAGGATTCGGAGATTTTTGCTACAAAACAACTGGATCGCACGTGGCTTTGCACGTGTGTAACTCGGGCCCTGAAAGTGGTAGAGAGCTGTTCAAAGGATCAAAAGACGCGGCAAATCGTCTAGTTTGCACTCGAAAAAAATTTTTTGGTTGGGGGTTGCGGATTTTTTGTGAGTGATGTCATAAGTGCAGGATATGTAGGTCACCTTGGCCCACTTCACCTGGCCCTGGGCCTAAACGTTAGATGGTAGTATTTCGCTGAAGTTTTTATTGGAAACTAGGCTACAATCTGAGTCTTTTGATATTTTGGATGACTTGCTGGGGTTTTGGGATCAAAAGTTATGATCTAAAGTAATTAGAATATTTTGACTAATTATATCATTAATTAATTTGTTTATTTTAGATCATAACACTTTTGAACCAGAAATGCTAGAAAGTTGATCAAAGGCTCAAAAGCATCGGACTCGAGCCTAGTTTCAAATGAGAACTTTTCATTGGAGACTCGAAAACTTGCCAAGTCTTTTGATAGTTTGAACAGCTCTCTAGAGGCTGAGGAGCTATGCCGTTGCCAAGACACATGAAATATACTTGATTTTAGGCTGATTTCCAAGTACGATATATTTGTACGCCAGCAGTGAACATGTGAAATACCTTCAGAAAATAACACTAACGTGTAAAAGCTACAAAGCTGTGTGTATTCAAAACATGCAGAAGTTCTATGATGGTGTGTTTCACATGCAGGCCTCACAAGCTCATTCTTGACATAGAACATGTAAATCTTTTAACCCATGTGTATTTCTGTGTTCACATATTTGTGTATACATGATTATGCTATATGAGTTTGTTTTACCAAACAGGTTTAATTGTCTCTTTTTTGTCTGTAAATAATCCATGTACATTTTATTGCATTAAATGTTTGAACCAGATCTGTTTGCAACTAATGATTGCATTTGTAATTTTTCCATTTTTCTCTGTTTTGTATGTCTGTTTGACAGTATTGTTGGACCAGTTGGTGTCACTTAAATTTTTGGGCTGTGTGATGTGTCAATTACCTAGCCATATACCCTGTTGACAAGCAGTTTAAAATTAAATGTTTTTTTCCCTCTTCTCAAGTTAGTGCTGTTGTGTTTCAGACTGGTTCTGGTAAAACATACACTATGGGTACTGGATTTGATGTGACGACATCACCTGAAGAGCTTGGAGTAATACCTAGAGCTATGGATCATCTTTTTGCCGAAATTACAAGAAGGTATGCTGAAAGCCTAGATTGGGTTTGTCTGGTAGATTTGTGCTTGTTGAATGAAATTCTACATTACTGTATTTTAGAGACTATTTATCTTGAGTGAATTAGTGATACCAGAATATCTAATTACATTGACAGAAAATGAAGTATTGTGGAATTTGTCATAGCTCAGAACTAGAGATTGACCGATATGGCTTTTTTGGGGCTGATACCGATATATCGGCCATTCATGGACCGATAGCCAATACCGATAACCAATATTTCCAAAATTTTTAAATCTTGTTTTCTGCTTCATCATAAAAAATAAAATGTATTCTATGTCTTACCTTTTCTTCAGAAACTTAAAATATTGGGATTTATGGGCTAAAATTTTTCAAATTTCCATATTTTTATGATTTTAATTAATCTGATCAATAATGATGCTTTTGTTTCAGCTGTGACGGCTGACGCATGCTCCATAGTTCATCTTGTCTGCTTGTTTATGAAAATGCACCTGCTAGGGTTGCGGCAAGATAGCTGACTTGGTTCATTGTGCTTTCTTGCACAAGTTGTCTGCATGTGTGAGGAATATGACAGTGCTTTATCAACACCCACTGAGGCCGATTTTATTGGCCATTTTGACTGATACAGATATATTGGTAAAACCCAAATATCAGTCCATCTCTGCTCAGAACTTCCAAATTAACATTTAAAACTTGGCAAGGTGGTGGTGCATCATAGAAGTGACCTTATGTGTATGTTATTGTAGAAAACAATCTGCCTTGAATAGTGGATACCCTCCCCCAGAGTTCCAAGTTAGTGCTCAGTTTGTGGAACTGTACAATGAAGAAATTATTGATTTATTTGACACTACCAGAAGTGCTAACAAGGTAACTTGTGATTTTTTATATACTGTATTTATCAAATGCAATTTCTGCAAAAATTACTTCTGTAGTGTTTGGTCCATGTAGTTGTTTCAAACATTAACTGCAGTTGTCTGCTTTGATTAAACTTGCATTTCAATAAATGTTGTTTAAAGTGAGTGGTCGCAAAAAAGGACCCAGAATGTCGAAATGATTTCTGTAAATTGAATACAGGTTACAACCACAATAGCATGTCCCATCGTTGCACCAACTTTTTATGATGGTGTCTTAAATTCTGTCAAATTAAAAAATGATCAACTAGCAGTTTGTAAAAAAGTGCCAGCCTCTTCACAAAGTGCACTTAATTGACATATAAATCACTAACTTATTTTAACCAAGTTAAAGAAATATTTGTTGCTTTTTGTATTCAGTGGAATAACAAATATTGACAAATGTTATGTAGGTGATATATTTACCAAATGTAGATGGCAACAGAATTTTGCAGTCAGTGCAAATTTAAATACGTTGGACTACACTGTGGAATGGTCTATACAGCATTTATTTGACTGTAAGCCATGGCTTATAATGTTTTTTTTTCATCATTTCGTACAGCTTACAATCAAGAGAGGTGTACATTTTTTTACCTTATCAAAAGGGGTAGATGTCTTTCATTGGCTACATTTTGTCGACCAAATTCTCTTTTTGCCCTCTATTCTATGTAGCATCATGCGCACACTGTCTCAGGAGTGATTGTGATGAACAGAAGGCAGTTGTAGTGGTGTAAGCATCATTATCAGGCTTACTAATTAAATGTGAAACGTCCTAGCATGTGAAAGCATCTCAGACTGAGGTAACCTATGTTCAAGTGCTGCTTACAATCAAGGGTGGCTTACATTAATTTTTTGACACCATTTCGTGCGGCTTACAATCAAGGTCAGCTAACATTTGAATAAATATCAGTAGTTGATGTGATTTGGACTAGAAGCAGTGTATTGTTTAAAATTTAATCTAATGTTTATTGAAGTGTTTGCATGATTGCAAATCAGATTCTATAGTGAAAATTACAAAGATTTTGTACGAGCAAGGTTTCTTGTAAGGTTGGTTTGTTGTGAACCTTTTATTAATGAAGCTCAGGACTCTTTTCAAACCCTGTAATCAATAACCAGACTCAAAAAAATGTATAGTATCAGATTTACTGCTACAGCCTTGTGTCAAGCACTGAAATGGAATTCAGATCAGATTCATTGTAAGAAACAACGACCTCTTACATGTTTAAATTTTGCATTTGAATGTATTGTCAGTGCCCTTGTTTTGCCACCCCAGTAGTTTTAGTTTATCTAATGACCCATGAACCCCAATTTGAAAACATTTCTGTTAGAATTCATGATATACAATCTGCTGAACCGTCATTTTAGTGTGATACAGGATTTCTGTCAAGTTTTGTGGCATTTAAAGTAGGTATCGGTAAGTTGATCACACTGAAAGTATATCACTGTAGTAATTTAACCTGTGGACATAATGGTTTTGTCTTGGAAGCAATATTATTTGTTTCTAAAAGCAAGGTTTGGCATCCAGTTGTGAAACCATGACTATAGTCAACTTATGGTACCTGGAAAAAAACTGACAGCATTGCAGTGTTTACTTGTTGCTCTGTATTTTATGGTGGTGTAGAATTTTTGCTTTCTAATATAACTCACTTCTTACTATATTTCCATCTTTAGCTCAGACCCATGTTCCATATTGTAAGTTAAAAGAACACAAGAATACTAAAATATTTACACGCACCACAGCACAGGGTAGGTGTTGGTATGTGCTGGCAATAATGAAGGGGACTGACACTGAAACAGTGCACTAGCAACCATTGCATTTAGTCATTGTCATACAGAAGTATTGCGTAATGGGAGTAAAATGTTGGATAGTAAAAAGTATTCAGACAATTAAGGTGAATGGATAAAAAAGTTAAAAGTTAGGTGTGGATGCACATGTTGAACAAAAGTATTCAATTTCTTCCTATTCAAAACATCATATGTCTTGAGGAAATGTGAACTTGGTGTTGGCGAACACTTACATACCTGGTGATTGTCAATGCAAAATTCAATAGACGATGTTATAAGCAATGTGGATACAATTATGGAACAAATATTAGACTGCATTTGTTCCACAGTTGGCATGCAAAAGGCATGAAACAGACTATCTTTAAGTAACTTTAGGTTGGGCATGAAACAAATTATTTTCAACTGGAGTTTTGTTGCTATAGTGATTTTTTATCTCAGAGGGCATTTTTGACAGTTGATTTGGTGACCAGTCTTAGGCCTTGTTTTTTGCCATGTTTCTGTAAACCTTAACAACAGAAGTGATTTTTTTCAATTTTTAATTTCAGATTTTTTTGTATGGCAATTTAGCACCAGCTGCTTAATTTTAGATTTAGCACAATTACTACAAAAATGGTTCAGCTTCACTCACAAAAAGAAATAAGTTTTTTTTTGGACCTATGAAAAATGTTGTGAGAAATGTTTTCTCTAATTTTTGTCTAGGGCAAATCAAATATTCGAATTCATGAAGATGCAAATGGAAATATTTACACGGTCGGAGTTACAACTCAACCTGTGGCTACTGCAGAGGAGGTATGATGTAATATCGAAAAAAAAACTGCTGATTTTTAAGCTAGTGCATTGTTTGCTATTGGTCAAGTTACCTGCCATGCAGCGACAGTACACAACGCCCCGATTATGCACTGCTGCATGCATCATAACGGCTGTGTTTATCACATGTCTTAGAACAGCCATGTCCAACCGAAATGCCTCACTGTGCCAAAAATTCTGTCAATATCTTTGTGAAAGCCACACACTGAATGACGTACTTTCATTTTAGCAAGCCAAAGTTTAGTTTAATGTTATTTGAAAGCCTTCGAATGTTAACTGAAATGATAACAACTGTATGCTAGGCTGCTCTTAATCACTCACAAACTGTAATGCCATAGGAAGTTTAGTGAGAGTGGAACGAGGGTTTAGTGAAAAATTAGTTTAGCGCAGAGGAACACATGAATAGAAATTAGAAAACTAAAAACCAGTTTTTGCAGAAATCAGAAAACTAGAAATCAGTTTTGTGAGGTGCCAGTGGAGACGTGGAAATCTACCAGTGCGTAGTACATGATAGCCACTCAAGTAGTCACGAAAGACCATTGCATCGAAAATGTCGAATTTAAGGCAATGAAAACAAAGACAGGCTGTCATTGTACTGTACATACACAACAATGAAAAATTTACTGGGTCGCATGTGGGCCGCGGGTTGGACATAGATTTTTTAAAAGTTCCCTAGTCGCGCTGTGTTTTGGGGTCGACAACCTGTTGTGCACTGAAGGCCGGTTAACGGGAGGCATTATTTCCTTCGAGGCGAAGCAGATAAATACATCAAAAAGGAAGTAACGAGTTTTAATTGCATATGAATTTCGGTTACAAGTTTCCCGATGGTTACGTCATGAAGAACTGCAACCTATTTATGCTTGCCACGTGCTCCTCAAGTTATTTATTTAAAAACTTCAAAACATTTACGATTTTTTTGTTTTGGACAATAAAGTATATCTGTGCGGACCGATGGTTGCCGACCCCACAATCGTGCGTCGCAGTTATTCTGACGCGCATGCTGTGTCGCAGTCAAAGGCTCCAGATATCAGTGGACATACGCATACCAGAGGCAGCCATGGATCCGGAGTGCCGGAGTCGACTCCGGCGGGATACTGCGTTTTTCTTGCGGATCCGGACCCGAAGTTAAAAATTTGTGAAAAACCGGACCCGGATCCGGAGTCACTTTTCAATTTCGGCGGTAGCAGGAGTCTGTGTGGTCATTTCTTAAGTGAAAACATGGGCAAATTTCTGTTGGATCGATGATTGTAGCCGGAGTCTGAACAAGAGTCGGATTCTCAAATTGAAAATTTCCGGACCCGGATTCAAAAATTTTGGTACAGGAGCGGAGCGGAGTCGGCGTCGAAAAAGTGACTCCTGCCACCTCTGACGCATACACGCCATGGCGTCGGAGAACAAGAAACGCTTTTATTGCTATAGATATGCCAAGGCTGCATCGCCGACACAGTGGTTTTGTTTTCTTGAAAATGCTCTCCTTTAATAATACATGAACCCTCGCTTGCTAACTCGTTCGACGTTACGTATTTTACCTTCACCCGTTATCCACATAAAAAGTACGCTCGAGTGCTTGAAACTACCGGTACGAGACATAGCATTTATTGCGTAATGTAGTTTGCATTTGTTCATTTTTTCTTAGCGTTCACTTCCCCTCTGTATCGTGGGTTGTTCATACCGTAAGCGTCCGCCGCATCCGACAGCCTTCACAATGCAATTTATCAGCATGAGACTTTGTTCTCTGAATGAGCGTTTAGAACACATTGTACGTATGACGTATTGACAACTTGTCTGCAGAATTCATTCCTATAAGCTGTGTGAGGTGAAACACAACGAACGAACCAACATATTACATATACATTGTACAAATTGCATCAATGCTGTCACATGCAGTAAGAACTTGTAGGCAGGAAGCTGATTAATAAACACGAAACAGTCTCAGATGTCTACATTAGAAATGCTCGTAGTTTTCAAACTGGTGTATTGGTTAAGTGCTCGTGACTTCGTAAAACCATGACTGCTTTGCTATTTTAGTTCAAGTGCACTGCTGTGCAAATATGTGCGTGTTTACCTGAAAGAACCGCGAGTGTTATTCTCATGCTTCATTAAACGATTGCCGTTTGTTTTCTTGATTGGTACGATGTATTAGAGTTTAATTGACCAATGCAGCGTTGTTTCGCGTGAAGTTTGTCATTGTGACGCGCATTCCGTTTTTGTTCTGAGTATATCACTAAGGCATCCTGGGAGGCCTTGGTATCAGCCGCTATTACAACGCAGATCAGTTGACTGACGTATGCGTGAAATACTGTGATGAAGTTGTACTCTGCTATGACCATGGATATTTTGCTGTATTTCAGGTTTTATGCGCAGAATTGAAACTTTTATACAACTTTTCTAGTTTGATAATGCTCATACAAATCATGGAACTTACTACAAAATGCACATGAACAAACGTTTTTTTTGGATTAAATTAGGCATGGAAAACCACTGGCCATTAGCATCTTTAATGCCACCCCTAAATTGGGCCACTTCGTATTAATAAAGCCAATTTATTTTTTGTATTTCTTGTAACATCAACATTTTACACAAACAATCCATCTGCTTAGCGACGGATCCAGCTAATAACGTTAGGAGGGGGCGATTTCAGTGATATTTGGTAGGTACCGGTAAGTCTCATAACGGCTTCACGGCTGTAAGAGAGATTAAGCATTCTTTACAACACTGCTGTTACAAAACAGTGGACGACAGAATCGCCTTCGCGAACAATGAGACATTTCGAACATGACGAAAGACATAATCAGAATTGGTTTTGAGTGACATATTGTTTTCCGAATTGTACAAAATTATGGTGAAATAAAGTTCTTTTGTAGGTTTTAGAGGGGGCGATCGCGCTCCCCCTGGATCCGCCAGCTGCATCTGCTCCCGATCCGGTCACTGTCACAATTTAGAATCCACTGCGATCCACCAAGTCAGAAAGTTCGCCCAACCCTGTGTTAAATCTTTTTTGTTTTGTCTTGTGCGCAAATGTACAAGTATTGCTTTTCGATCTTTCCATTTTACAAATAATTTTATGCAGACCTTGAAATGCTTGCATTCCGGAGCGCTGAACAGAACCACAGCAGCCACTCAAATGAATTCGCAAAGTTCGCGATCTCATGCTATATTTTCCATTCACATGAAACAGACCAGGGTATGCAAAACCAAAACTTCCAATACGGATAAGGTAAAAGTTTTTGCGATTGCTTTTATCGTTATAGGCTCTGCCTATAAATTGCATTTTCACCCAGGAAAATGCATCGACGTATGATTCAGAAAGCACAGCAGGAAGCGAACCGGTATCGGAAAGGTGATTGTGATGATACTTGATAACTGTATAATCAATGTAGTTAATTTGTTTTGCTGGTCGGTGATTTTTTGTTGCCACCATGATTACTCCCTAATTGTTGACTTTGATCGGTTGTCCATGTGAACGCATGGTTGCTTTTTCGGAGCGATTGGTGCAAATAAACACGGTCTGTAAAAAAGATTAAAATATTAAAACCTTCATTCGATACCCAACAACTTCGTGGTTCCGTTTCGATGGAATCGCGGAGTATAACGAAACGATAGCTGACTAACAATCCCAATGCTGGCACGGAACATTGCACGGTGTACTTGCACGTTTAATACACATTCAAGCGTTTGTCGCTGCTGCATGTTGCAAAATGTAAGCTTAAATGTAAAGAATGAATGAATGCTAATTTCCTCTTGGTTTGCACACTAAGGATTTGAAAGTTTTTTTAGCGACACTGACCGCTACTTATTTGAAACAAGATCGGTGTCGTGTGTACCCCATTTTACTTCAGGGGAAAAGCACAGATTAACTTGTAGTTTAAAAACCCAAACGGACAGTCAGGTAGCAGAAGGTTGGATAGGCTGCACAGCACGCAGACGAAACTACTGAGAAAGAGCGGTTTAGCCAACTGCTTTTAGCCTAGCACAGTATATATATACACATTGTGGTCAAGCGTGTCTTTCTTTGTCACCATTACTTGACGGTTTGTTCTTACAAATTTCATAATTCAATGCATCATATACACGTAAAGATAAAGTTAGATCCTATCCTACATATATGCGTCTGCAGGCATGGTTATCGTGGGCGACTGCGTGGGTAGCGGGTAGTTCGCCCACCTATGTTGGTTTCGCTTAAAAATGCAAAAACGCCTCTGCTCCAATCAGTGGTTCTCAACTGCGGCTCTTGGCAGTCTTTCAATAACACCTCTGACATTTTGTGTAACAGACTTTGTTGTGCTATAAAACAAAACGAGTCCAGTGACTTGAGTTAAAATTATTTTAGTGCGGCTCTCTAACAAAATCGTAGATCTGGGTTTGTCTCCCTTCAGCGAATAGGTTGAGAACAACTGGCTTTTAATTTAAGCTTGTTATTGATCAAAAATAATAAAATTTACAAGTTAACGAAATGCTTTCCATGTTAGTTCTTTTAATCCACATGCTTATACGATACTCATGACCGAAAGTTTGGGAATCATCATTTGAAGCCACTTAACAATGGATCGTGACAGGGCTGCAGGCAAAAACTAAAGTTACACCGGTAGTGATGGCATCTTTTACAGCAGGACATGGCAATGTGATGTTCCGCTACTCCCTCTACAGCAACCAACTTGCATTCTTTTAGCTACAGTAAACAACTTTAAGTTTCCTGTTTGACTAATATTTGGAGTGAGGGTGCATAGAGTTACGTGAAATCGATTTCCCATTAAACAATTTGCTGATTGATTCGACTGCGTCACTTTTATGGAGACAAATTACTTGAAGAACAAAGCGTGATAAATAGAAATTACCCAGCTGTGGAAATTTCCTTTTCAGTAAGGTATAGTTTTACTTGCTCACGATTCATTCGCATTTCCTGCAAAAAGCACTTCCAAATGTTTCCGAGCATTTTCCTCATTGAGATGTCCGGTTTAGCCAGTGGTTCTTAACCTTGTTGAAGGTGCTGAACCCCTCAAATTCGATCTTGCATTTACCGAACCCTTCGAAGTAAATAATTTCTTTGAAGCATAAGCGTATATTCTATTAACGCGCAAAATGAGCCATGCATCGGACCTATGCCGAACCCCTGGGGTTCGATCGAACCCAGGTTAAGAGCCACTAGGTTAAGCTAAGACACTAGTCAACAATTGAATTTGACACTTTTCTCGTAGACTTCGTCATGAAAAATTCGCTTTTACCCGAGCAGCAACAAATTGCATTTCCGAATGCTAGTTTTTATATACAGGATTTTTGCTGTGATTTTTCGCTACTAGACTGTCACTATTTAGACGTGTTTTCGTTCTTTTCGATTTGTCGCATGTGTTTGATATGTTTCATTTACAGTGAAGCGAATTTCGAGTTCGAAACACTGTCAGCCAAATTCCATTTTACGGATTTGGCAGGATCGGAAAGATTAAAGAGGACTGGAGCAACTGGTGACAGAGCAAAAGAGGGAATATCAATTAACTGTGGACTGGTATGTATCAAAACAGCATGAATTCGATACAAAAAAGTTTCTTGCAGCTATAATGCCGATTTTTCGTTGCTATTTTGCAGCTGTCTCTTGGAAATGTAATAAGCGCTTTGGGAGATGTGAACAAGAAAGGCTCGCACGTTCCCTACAGGGACTCCAAGCTAACGCGATTGCTGCAAGATTCGTTGGGCGGAAACAGGTATCAAATAAACTAACGAACATTCAAACGTTTTATTTAGTTCTTGGGCTTCTTGACACATCTTGTACATGTTTCTCTGATAACTGGTCGAATAGTAATTTTGCTGTTCAAACGCGTGGTGCTGCCATTGACTCACAACCAACCAGTGCGGCATCCATTGCGAAAGCAGCCGCGTGCCCCACGGCGAAAGCAAGCGGAGATGGATCCCGAAGACCACCCGTGACACTCCGAAAAGGAGTATGAAGCCGAGTATAAACGAAACTGAAACTGAACAGGCGCAGAGTATAATATGCATCGAACATTGCTGCGTTACTTTTTTTCCGCCATTGGACTGCTGCTTTCAACTTTTTATAATTTTGTCCATGGAAAGCTAGGTCAAAGTACGTAGATGAATTTTTTCTGCTTTTGCAAACTGCATGACATCAGGCGTGAAAATAGATCCCGTCTAAACCGTCTCTCTGGCAACTTTCCTCCTTTTGATTAGAACTTCAACACACACTTCTCGCTTTGTTTTTGTTTCAGCTGCACTTTGATGATTGCTTGCGTGAGCCCGTCAGACAGCGAATTCGTCGAAACTTTGAATACGCTCAAATACGCGAATCGCGCGAGGAACATAAAAAATAAAGTCAGTGCCAACCAAGACAGCGCAAGCAAGCAAGTACAAGCACTTCGACAACAAATTGCGGCTCTGCAAGTGGAGCTTACTGAGTACAAAACCGTAAGTAACATTGCTCATAAAAGTAATAATCGATTACGCGCGTGGATTTATGGTCAACTGGCGAAAGTGAGATTGATTATTATTTTGCGAGGGAGCTATTTTAGGCGAATGGCTTTTCAAGCACTCATGCTTCATTTGTTACTCACCTATACGCTCGATGAAAGCAATGGTTTGGAAAACGGGTTTGTACAACTGAAAAATAAAGCTTGAAATGATAAGTAAGCTACTTGTGAAAGCAGGAAAGACGTTGAATACAATGAAGAGCCAGATGATGCAGGTTTTTGTTGTTAAAAAGTTTTCGAAACTGTGCTGTTGTCATGTAAGAAGGGCATAGATTTAACTGAGAGAGAGAGATGTTGGCTCGTTCAACAGGTACTTAATCGTACTGTTTAAAAAGTGCTTTTTGCAGACAGGGTCGGTTTTCTGTGTTGTTGCTGTTTCTTACCATCGGCCCGACTTCGCGTGTTAGAAACATGATTGTTCGTCTTTGCTGTCATGTCTAGCATGCTATTAAATAGCTGCTGAATTTTAATACGCTACTACAGTACACCGAAGTCATACTTGTTGCTAGCCGACTTATTATGCAGAAAAAGACATTTTCTACTTTTATGAGCAGGCATGCAGTGTTTACTGTTCTTGTAAAACAGTATCGAGGCATTGTCAGCTCCTGTGTGAAGAGAATTTATAGTCAAAGGCCCGAGCATGGACAAGGGCAGAGCGTACTGCTGAAGTACCACTGACAGCGTATCGCGCTGAACCCGGTGCCGCGCGTTCTAATTCGTAGATTTCGTACCGGTCTGGCACCTTCATCGTATACATCAACGATGTGCAAACTGCGGCTCGCCGACATGTTTTGTGTGGCTTTTCCAGCTGAATAGTAATATCTCAAATTGATAGCGAGTAGTCGCCTCATATTTAATGTTTGTATCATTTATCAATGTCTTCACACGAATTCGTAAGCAGGGTTTTTTTAAGGAAAATGTTAGGTACCCGGTATGGACCTGTAGGGACCCGATTTCTCTGATTCTAGGGACCCGTTGATAATTTTCTTTGATTCTAGGGACCCGCTTTCAAATTCTAGGGACCCGAATCGGGCCCCTAAACGCCTTAAAAAAAAACTGCGTAAGGTGAGTTGCCAAGAAGTCCACGCGATTTGATTGAGGTCATTTTATGTGAACTTGCATTCTTTACCGAACTTGTATTGACACTACAAACTCTTTTTGCAACTAGCTGGTGTTTTTGGTTTTCTGCAAATGACTCTTCTAATGAACAAGTTTGCCCACCCCTGATATAGATTGCAATGTTGTGGCTACAGGCGACATCTGGATTTATCAGCAACCGTTCCATGCATTCATGTGTGTCATATGGATATAGGATCCATTTAGCATACGCACCACTGGTAATTCCCTTCTCCCGTAGAAGAAACGTTTCAACTGGTGGATGCTTAATTTGTTTCAGCCGAGATCAGATACAGGGAGTGGTTCGATTTATTACCTGCTCGTTCGTGTGTGTGGCTTCGTAATCCAAATAAACTTAGCAGTGATTCTTTATATTGGTTTGAAACAGGTTCTGATTTTTGCAAAATCTTTTGTTGTTCGGAGGGCCCATTGTTCCGTTTATTCTACCAGTGGAGCAGAAGATAACTGCAGAAACTCGTTTTGAGGTTGATTTGTTTTTCGTTTTTCAATCCTCGACGACCCAGCAGAAGACGGCAGTTGGCCCCATTCCTCTGTGAATGCCGATTGTGCTCAAACATGTTTTGTGTGGCTTTTCCAGCTGAATAGTAATATCTCAAATTGGGTCCCTAGATTTAGAGAAAATCGGGTCCCTAGAATCAGAGAAATCGGGTCCCTACAGATCCATACCGGGTACCTGACATTTTCCTTAAAAAACCCTAGTCTATCCTGATAGGAGAAATTAGAAATATTAAAAAATCTTTTCACGATAATCTATTCACACTTTCCTTTGTCCTTGTCCTATCTAATGACTTCTTTTTCAGATAAAAAAATGAAAACACACAATTGCACAGTTTTTGGCTAATGTCTGTCATTGCAATTACATTACGGCTCTCGTTCAGTTACGATTTTCTACTTTGTAATTCTGAAATTCTTTCCTGGACTGTTTTCATCTGTTGCTCAGTTACAAGATATATGTTGACTAACGCAGGGCAAGCGCATTGTAGGAGAAGACGGAGTAGAAGCATACAATGATATGTTTCAAGAAAACAGCATGCTGCAAAAGGAAATAGACAACTTTCGATTAAAAATCAAAGCAATGCAGGTTTGTATGACGTAGAAAGAAAAGTATTTTATGTTAATGTTCTGAGATTCCGTTGCTGTTTCCTGCTGAAGGTTGAAGACTTTTATGTTTATGATACGTGTTGTCGAAGCTCCTCTTAGCGATGCAATTTAAAATTCAAAAATCTTGATTTCATTCATCCTATGCTTAAAAACATCGTGCAGCAATGTCACTTAGTGCCTATGGCCGCGAAATACCCCGGAAGAAGGTAAATTTCTGCTTATTTTCGCCAGCAGCAACGCAGTGCTGCGTGCAAGGTTATGCATTACTTGTGTGTGCATTCGCTGGTGATGTCTTGGCGCAAAAATTTTAATTGAATGTGTGTAGTGTATGTTCCGTTGCAATGAAATAATACTTTCCTAAGATGATCCTTTTAAAATCAATTTGACGTAACTGACATGTTTCGGTTACACAGAGTACAATCGATGCGCAAAACCAAAGAATCGTCAATTTGACAGCGGAAATCGCGCAGTCGAAAATTGCCAACGGTGCTGGTGGTGACGGCGACAACGATGCCTTATCTATGATCAAAACTTACATAAACGAAATCGAAGAACTCAGGTTAGTGTTTTAGCTTGAACTCGTTGTAATTCATCCAACCGTTATTCCGTTTATTTGACACACCTAACGTATGGAAGAAAATTATTTGTATAAGCGTCAGTACCTCGCATATTATTTTTCTCGTCTCAACCACGGGTGCTGGACCATCGAAAATACGTCGGCTGACAGTGGCACGAGCCGAACCTGTGACGGTAGACGTGTTTTTCATTGTAATTAATGCGAGACAAATAGACCCGAGTACGGGGTTTCTGCTCTGTCATGTTACAGGCTGCGGTGTGGTGTGCTGATCGGTAACGTATGCCATGATTGTTAATTGTCGTAAATACGTTTAAGTTCGTCACCGATGGCTATTGTTAAACTTACGCCTAATGGCCACATCTTTCCGTTGACTGCCCTTTATGAGGAGTTTGCACTGCGTACCTGTGCTGAAGAAATTTTCATTTCGACTTGCTGAGTTGGTTTGAAGAGTTCGTTTTCGATAATGAAAGAACTCTAAAGTTTTTAGCCTGTTGCAGTCTGTGGTTTCTTCCATGTCCGATGTCCGCACGTTCGTTGGTTTGCGATAATCACGGGAACCGTACTCCACTTTACGGTTGGCATACATGTGTTTTATTGCTCGTCCACTCTTGTAGGAATTCAATTTTTGCTTTTCATCCATGATCTGAAACGCTTTTATGTTTCGCTGCGTTCACCGTGCGTGAAACTTCCGCAGAACTGTCACTTGAACTACGTGTAATGATTGAAGGTTTTGTAATTCAAACTAGGAAACATTAGGAAGCTAAAGAAGAAAATTGACCATTTTCTATTCGAATCCAATAATTGACAAACTGAATCACAAGCACGCTAGAGATCTACCGCTCGGACTGATCACACCACAGCGCAGGGATGGAAGTCAGTGTCACGTTGTTGGGGCTGTGTAATCCCAAGCGGTTAAGTGCAGTGGCATAGGAAGTGCTGCACACACACTATATAACAGGCCTGCACAACTCAAAGCTCGAAGGGCCAAAGTGACCAACATAAATTGCTGCGGGGCGCAAAATCTATTTCGTTTTGTAGTAGTTAGAAAGAAATTCTGGAACGACAATTAAGTATATATCCGAAGACGGGCTGTTTTAACATTTTCTGCAATTGCGAAAGCTCTCGCGGGCCGTATGTTGTGCTGGCCTGATACATAGCATCAAGTGCAAGAAAGGGTTATTTGCCCCGTGCTTGGACATTGATTAGCTCATAGTACACGTATTAAAAGCAGTTGCAGTCATACGAAATAAACGGTTGAAGTAAATGTCAGCAAGAAATTTTCTTATGTCTTTAAGCTCATTTTTTGCTATGCGCACCTTGTTGATATCGCCAGAGAATCTGTTAAATTAATTATCGATTCCATGGAAGGTGTCTCTTAGCTTCACAAGCTTTCCACTCATCTCATTTGATAAACACTTCAACGTTTAAATCGCTTTGTAATGCATGAAGAAAAAAACTGCAATCCCATGCATGATGTTGTTGCGATATAACGACTTCTTCGTGTGCGGTACAGTCCATAATAAATCACGAGGGTTGTGCTGATGTCTTCAAAACCACAGCCAACAGCTTTGTCGCTTCAAACTGTTAATTATAAGCGTTGTACAGATCAACTGAATGGGACCAGCGTTACCACGATAACGTATTTATTCGCTTGTATGCCGCGGCTTATACATTTTTTTTTCATCATTTCGTACGGCGTATAGTCAAGGGCGGCGTACATTTTTTATTTCTTCACCATATCGAAAGGTATAGATGACGCTCAGTCTTTCCTTGGCTACGTTTTTTTCGACCAAACTCTCTTTTCGCATTCTATTCTCTTCAGTATCACGCGCACATCCGCCACAGGAGGGATAATAATGAACATAAGGCAGTTGTAGTGGTGTAAACAGCATTACCAGGGTTACGAATAAACGCAAAACGTGATAGTACTCGAAAGTAACTCAGACGCTCAGGTAACCTGTGTTCATGTGCGGCTTACAGTAAAGAGCGGCTAACAATTGAGTAAATAGGATAGTCTTAAATCAAAAAGTACTTTGAAGTCATTGAATCGAACGACATTGGTGCATCGCTCACTGTAAAAACGTACATCCTTGATTATTCAGATGCTTTCTATAATGGTATTGCTGCACGGCGTTTAAGTTGAAGTCATCACGTTTTAGAAAGCATCCCAGGAATCGATGTCAGTTGCCAAATCGGAAAAACAAAAAGAATCGATGTCAGTTGCCAAATCGGAAAAACATCTACCAAGATTATCATCAGCAATAGTTTTATCCTGTTGTTGCATGTTTTAATAATTTTTCTGGCGTGGATAAGTCAAGTTCTAATCATATCGCAAGCTTGTAGGTTTTCGTCTTCATATATTTTGTAAACATTAAACGTAACGTGCCGCACTTATTCGGTATCGCAGGGCCAAGCTTGTGGAGAGCGAGGCTCTTTGCTCGACCTTGAGACGGAAATCTGACACCGCTTCTCCTTTCACCCGGATCTTCAGCCCGCGTCCTGTGCCCATGACAGGTTAGATGCATTCTGTTCTTACAGCGGAGACTTTTTCAAGTAAATCAATACCAGTACGCTTTCTCGTTTCAGCTTCGGTTGACTTCGAAAGTCCAGTTGTGGCCAGTGGTAAAGCAGTGTTGGAGCTGGCTAAAGGCAACATTCAACAACTAGAACAAGAAAAAATGAAACTAAAACAGCAGGCAAGGTGATAATTCTTCTCATTTCTTAATGAGACTTCCTACCGGACTCTGTCTGATTCTCGCTGGGTGGGTGGGTGCCTCATTGCGAGTACAACGTGTATTTGTATTTTACGCTTCCGTTAGACGCTAATGGTTTTTTTTATCACTAGTTGCTACCAGCTGGAAAAGAAAGTTTCGCTCACTGATCTTGTGTTTGCCTCGAAAATCTTCATGTTTTCTTCTTTTGGTTTTTATGTTTGTCCACGGGTCACTTATATGTGCTTTTGTACTGTAATTTCTGCAGTTGTTGAGATAAGTCAGCTACAAGGGCTGGTCGTTATGTTTATGCAAGTTCTTCTCAATTGTTGCTCGTGATTGATGATGTTGCTGTGTAAATAAAACAAATTAGAAAAACAACAACGCATATGCTCACATGAGCAGGTCACTAATTTCAAGTATTTCTGGAGCACGTTTACTCTCCAGATCGGATAAAAAAGAAGAGACAAAGACTGAGGAGAACAGCGCCCAAAATGGGCAGGGTGACTCGGGCTTGAATGGACACGGTTCTGACCATGTAAGTGAACACACCTTGGCTGTCCAGAACTATCAGTTTGCTGTTGCCGTGTGACAGTTTGTGCTCACGGTATTCGTGATGCTTCCTAACATGCTGACCCAGCTTCGGCAGTCAGTTTCACTAAGCATGGGTTCGTAGCCTGAAGAGGTTGTTTCAGTTGTTGGCTTGGTGCAGCTGTTCTCATCTTCGCATGGTCCTCCCGCCTACCGGTATCCTGAACACGCATGGCCCCTTCCTCTTAAAAACGTTTCGTTTTAACGTATTTACGTTTTATTATTCGCTACGCTAGACGGGTAAGCCGGTGAAAACCCCTGCTCTTGACTCCCGAGAGAAGGCGGGAGTCCCTTTTGAGAAACAGTGACTTAGTGCATGATGGTAATGGCAATGGCTCTATTTTAACGTTGTTTACTTCATTCTGCTAGTAAACGCGAGCATCGTTTAATTATTATATTTAATTGGCACATACGAATGGCTCGAGCGAAATTTGAGCTCCTGATGGTAGACGTCAGTAAGTCCAAATGGCTGTTTGCTTGCTATGCTGCTATTCTCATATCTTTAATTCTTATGACAGTAGCTATTTGGCTGCCGCTTGACCAAAGCTCAACTGCCTGAAAATTTGCCACTGCAGAGTGCATCAGAAAACGACACTGAAGCTTCCGAAGCCGACGATGAAGCAGCGGCCACAAGCGAAGACGACGAACTTGGTGACGACGACGAGCTGCCGGGTATTGCTTGTTGCGCACATCTGCATTTTGTTCAGACCGTAAATGAGTCCTTGCGGTTGAGTAGCTTTCTCTAACAGCTGAGTAAAAGCAGAAGAGAAAGTTACTTGCAATCGATGAGAAGCGAGTGACTCGGCACATGAGCTGTGCTTTACGATCGTTGCGTTATTGCTTTATATCGAAACGTGACAGAAGTTCTTTTTGTCAGCATATTTTGGTTTTGGCTATCTTTTAAACTTGTTTGCAGTTTCACTGATTTTTTCAACCGTTTTGTAAGTTGCCCATGATTTGTGAGCGTTTCAATCTTCCTGCTTCAGCCATTTAGGCCATGAGCAGAGTTTCAGTTGGCGGGATTTTGTTTTTGTAATATTTTTTTCGTTCTTTTCCAGAATCGACCCATGCTTTTAGATGTAACTGCTGCGTTGCTTACGTTAGATGCACCATTTCTTTTCGCAGAATCAATTCAGAATCAGTTTGCCACGCTCACCTACGAGATTGACATCAAGCAGCAATTGGTCAACCAACTGGAGTCGATGCAATCTCGTCTGTCTTCCATGCAGAGGCAGTACGAAGAGAAGTTGAGAAACATGTCCGATAAAATCAAAGCGGTTGAAGTTGAAAGGGACAAAGTCCTTAATAACATGTGTAAGTTGTATTTTTTCAATGAGACGGTTCCTATAAAAATCAAAGTAACAATGCCCCGTTTGATTATGCCAGCTGCTAACAAGACCAGCGAGCAAGAAAGCAAGGTCAGGGCACAGTACAAAAAGCAAATCGATGATTTGAAAAAGGAGAAGGCGAAATTAATGGTAATTTTTTTTTTTTTTTTTTTT
>JGI24021J15306_10001943_pt1 | contig 21366 bp, 14 predicted proteins | sample Ectturendosymbi1_FD_15306 | JGI IMG/M metagenome (IMG submission 15306)
ACTGTCGAAAATGTAAAGTTTCTACCTTATGTGGTTTTTGCGATATAAAAATTTTTAATGTGTGCAGGACTTTATGGACACCCTGTATTATATTACTCCCTGCAACCACACATTAAATTGCATATTTTCTGGTGACCTGGAACGTAGCTAACATGTGGACACAGAACTTGTTAAATAAAAAACATTAAGATACAATAAATAATGGCCCAAATTATTGGGCGTGAGTTGCTGTATTTACCAACCAAGTGCTCGGCCTTCGACCAGCAGGTTAAAGTATAATATTCTACAAAATTACTTCCAAGTGCTAGCTCTAGCTCAGACAATTTTTTTGCTGTGAGCGATGGGACATTTTTTTCCATAAAAATTTCTGCACGATTACACAGCAGTGAGGACTAGCCTGCGCTGTCACCTGACAGACCTTGCAGAACGTGCAGCGACCTACTGCAAGCTTGTTACTGCGCCTTCCAAAATCTACATCAGCCGACCCAATGTTTTGATACGCTTGAATAACAGCCCACGTGATTTAGGCAGTTTTGTCCGTCGTGGGCTGACCGAGAGCGCGAGAGGTGTGACCATAGCCAATCATTTTGTCACAACCGAGTCGTAAAGCATAATTGTTTCGAAAAGTCAAACGTGCGCAAATACAAACCGCTTGCCACTGTCAATAATGAATAAACATAGTAGCGAGCTACCCATACCCCTTCTTTTCAAAACGATTTTAAAACATCGTATTTGCAGATTTACCAAGGTAAGGTTCATTTTTATAGCCCTTACATTTAAATCAGTGGTTCGCAAACTGTGGTACACGAAGGCCTTCAAGGTGGAACGCGAATAGGCCTACTTTATGTTTTTCTTCACAAAAAATATATTTACTGCTATAGTTTTTACTTATTGGGTTCTGTTAATAAATTCCTGAATTTATGCGTAGCCTAATTCCCTTGTTTTTTTTGAATGGCTATTACAGTTTCTCACAATCACTTTGTTCATGTCGCACTTGTATCAAATACTGGTTGTTCAAACTTTTGATCGAATGATATTTTATTGACTAAGCTTTCCTGGAACAAGGTGGCACACAGTGATGGCGATGTAGGACCTAGAAATAGTACACGAACAGAAAAAGTTTGAGAGCCACTGCTTTAAATGGTGAGTTTGTTGGAATAAGTTCTCATTTTCCACGACTGCTCTTTTTTTGAAAACTATCATCCGGTAATTATTAAGGCCATCGAATAGTTATAAAAAAGAGGAAGTTGGTTTTGCTTGCTTTGAAGTATGTATCGCAATTCACAAGCAGTGATGAAGCCTCGAGACACGTCTCGTGACTATTGATGTGCCCGAGTCATATCTGTGGAGTAAGACTCACAAGCCCTTCGAATCAGAATCAAGTCAGGGTCATCCAAAATTCTTCGAGTCAGAATCGAGTCATGACTTGGTCGAGTCGAGTCAAAGTCGATTCACAAGAACTGTCGAGTCACTTCGAATCATTGGTTTGCAAGCTTGAGTCAAGGTCGAGTCAAATGAAATTTACCTTTTTTATTTTTTATTTTGCTAATAGATGGTGCCAACAAGCTACAAAATGGCGCCTTATGAGCTAAAACATGGTGCCTCTGATTCAGAAGGGGCGTGAGAGCACATCTATGCTTGCTTGCTTTTACAGGTATCTGTATCATCAAAAACCACAGTACTGAAACGAGCACATGAGTGAAATTTTAATTTGGGGCATTAAACTAACAGAAAAGCAACTATCAGCAATAGAGATCACTATACCAAGACCGCTTTGCGTTTCTTCTCAGGGATGTACAGAGGTCTGTTGATGCCCGGGACGAATATGTATTCAGCTGCTCGTATTCGTAGACACATTCGCACAGACTGTTTTTTGATTGTTTGGCCCGGTTGCCCACCACCAAATTCTAGCATTGAGGAATGTGAGAAATACAGACACAGCAAAACTACCGGCCCAGCAGAGGTGATTGTAATCGCCTTAGACTCCTGCTTTTGTTCCAAAAAAGTGACTTCACCTCCTGCTCCGGGGCTCATTAAATATTTACACTCCAAATCCTGTTTACAAGCACAGACATAAAACTTCCAGTAACTGACGTATCCATGAAATAAAAAAAACTACTATTCTTGTAATACAGCAGTTGAACATTGACTATGCGCCAGCCAGAATAGAGCCTGTCGGTCTGACACCCTCCCTCATCCTCATCAGCCTGCACTGAATTGTTCACTGTCCAATTTAACCAAGAGAAGCCAAAGAAAACCTAAATAAACGTTATTATCGTTATTATCCGGTTCCTATACTCTTCTTCCGGGCTGGTTTTTATTNAAAATTCCGACTTCGGGTCCTGCTCCGGCAAAAATAGCAGGCAGACTCCGACCGGACTCCACTCCGGCGCTCCGGCTCCGTGATCAATCTCTGATGCACAGACCTTTGCCACGTGCAAAAGGATTACGCCCAGTGGCGTAACAGACGGAGGGTCAGAGGGACGAGTCGCCCCTCCTTGGCAAGCTAATTGTAAAATCTGGGCCCCCTTTACCTGACATTTTGATATTTAGTAATCTCAATTTGGTTTTCAGGAGGTATTGTTTTTTTGCGTTTTTCGGGATGTTTTGGTTGGCTTTTAGCTAATATTGACATCCACGACATCAGCATTCACCATCATTTCTTAACCTTTTCTGAGTGTTGGCTATAGTGGCTTCCTTCAGGTACGTTTTGCCCCCCTTGGACAAACCTCTAGATACGCCTCTGATTACGCCACAAAAACTTCACCTGTGGGAATTACGAATTAAGAGAAAAAAGCTGTACGAGTCTCGTACAACGTTACGCAACAATTGCAAAGGGGCTTGAACATTGTAAAACGTACGTGTAAGGGCACATAATTTTCCATGGAACATTTGGCGATAAAAATAGTGAAGTACGTTTCAGCAGGAACGCTGGCCAGCGGCGTGCAGAGGGGGTCGTACGGGGCAACGGCCCCGGGCATCCAAGGCAGGGGCATCCAAAGAGTAAAATCACATAACTTTCGTTTCACAATCACAAAACTGTTGTGACTACATGCTTCTTCGTATTGTAAGGCTTCTAGCACATACTGGATGGATCTGATGGATATTTTCCTGAGGGGGACATGCAAATCAGAGTTAAATGTGTCAATGATTATGTGACTTCGTCCGTCACGTTTCACCAAACCAGAGGTAGCCATACTTACATTTTCAGACTCCGACTCCGCTCTTGTTCCAAAATTTTTGAATCCGGACCCGGATTTGGGTTCGAAATTTTTTCAAATTTGAGAATCCGACTCCTGTTCAAACTCTGACAACTATCGAAACTACCGAAATTCAGCGATGTTTCTACATAAGCAATAACATTCATAAAGACCACGCAGACCCTTGCTACTGCCGAAAATAAGAAGTGACTCCGGTTTCGGGTCATTTTTTTCACAAACTTTACTCCGGCCCCGGATCCGAAAAAACGCAGAATCCTGCCAGAGTCGACTCGGGCACTCCGGATTCGTGACCACCTGTGCCTTACACAGCAGAGATGAGCGCGTAGCAGGTGTGCTGGAGTTTACATTTTACGCCGGAGTCGGAGTCAATATTTTAAGTTCTAACAGGAGAGGAAGCCGGATCCGGAGTCAATTTTAAGGTCTGTCCAGCAGCCAATCAAATCTTTTAAGTGGGCTATTAAAAATTCTGTACTGATACTTGTTGTGGTCAAAAAGAATGTAATTGATCAAAACGTGTTTTCTGACCAACGTGAGCATTGTCACATGTCGCTTTAGTGTGACACAGAGATGAGCACGGATCAGAACTGGATCGGACTGAATCGGACAGCAATTTTAAAAAAATTGGTGGATCAGGACTGGATCGGACTGGGAAAATTTTTGTTGTTTTAATGTGAATATTCTGAAAATATCAAAAAGTTTAGTTGTGATCCGATTTCACAGGTTTGCAAATGGTAGTTTATATTTTGCCATGAAATGCAAAACTCTGCTGGGACTATTTTTGAATTCGAACAGTATCCACCTTTGTTCACATATAACGCTGAGTTCTATTCTAGTAGCAACGTGAACATAGTTAAGTGGTTGGTGTCTATACCTGCTGTGCAATTGTTCCTTGGTTCTGCTCTCACCATTTCCTTTGGCTTAGCTTGCAGAGGTTTCACCTTTGATAGGAGTGCTTTTAATTTACTTTTTCAAAAAGTTTAGGGTTTACATTTAGGGTGTATGTTTGAGTTTCGGTTTAGGGTTTACCTTTAGGGTTTAGCTTTATAGATTAGGTTTCGGGTTTAGGTTTTAGCTTCAACCTTTAGGTTTAGGTTTGAATTTTCGTTTAGGTTTTGGGTTTTTATGTTTTGGGTTTAGGATTTGGATTTGGGTTTGGTTTTAGGATTATGGTTTTAGGTCGTGTAACAAGGATCTTACGCTAATTCAAGTGTATCGACCTTGTCACTTAATCAATCCCAAGCAACTGAATTCTCCTAATGGCAAAATACCTCCAGCAGTGCTTTTCCTTCTGATGCCAAATGGACACTTCCTCGCTAAATTTTGGAAATGCCAAAAGGCTGTGTCTACTTTGCCTCATGAGGTAAAGCTGTACTGGAACTATTTTACCTTCAACCAATTGTATTTGGCTAAAGGCAAAATAGCTCCAGTAGTTCTTTGCCTCATGGGGCAAAATAAAAATACATGATTTTACCTTGGTGGAACAGGACTGGATCGGACTGGTGATTTTCAAAAATTTTGCGGATCAGGACTGGATCGGATTCAATTTTATTGGATCAGGACTGGACTCGGACTGAAAAATTTCATAGTCCGCTCATCGCTGGACTGTGACACTGGGTGGGAGTAATGAGCATTTCACCTCTGAGGATAGTGTTAGTGCTTATGCAAAATATGTGAACGGAAATGCAGTTGTGGAATGTGGGAAACCATGCAGCAATCTTGATAATGCAGAGCTAATGATGTGGGCAAAAATACAAGACACATGGCAAAAACAGTGGTCAACAAAACAGACTATGAGGATGTAACAGTGTGTGCCAAAATAACCTGTACTGACAAGATTTGACATGTGAGAAGTAGTCTAATGTGAGACAGTAGTCGAAAATTTATCTGCTTTGTGCAGATGCCAAATTTAGTCACCACTTTTATAACGCATAGGCCAACCTCTGCTCCAATTTTGGAGTTATCCTGAACAATGTTGGCTGTTTACCCTGATAGTTGCAGCTTAAAGATAACATTAAATTGTTTTACAGCTATTCTGCATTCGTTAATTTGCAAGGTATAGCAAGTGTCATGTTCATCTTGTCAAATATTTTGGAACGGTTTGCTTTTTTATTTATGTTAATGGCTTAGTTCAGCACAGTCATAGTTCAGAGTTTTGTCTGAGTACATGCTTGGTTAAAGTAGGAGACAATGTTCATAAAACAAGTAATCAACTGCTAACCTCAAAGCAGGGGTCGGCAACATGCTGCTCCGGAGCCGCATGCAGCATTTAGCGCCTCGGAAGTGCGGCTCTCTCTGGATTTGATAAAATTTGGAATTTAAACTTGCCTTTGATTATGATTACTATTAGAATTAATTTGAGTACAATTTAACTTATGTCCATATGACGATGTATGAAAAACAAAACGGTATCAACACTTTGTGGCTCCTCATCAGTCATATCGGCTGGAAAATGAAGCAGAATTCCTCTTTTGTTAAAATAAGTTGCCGACCCCTGTCTTAAAAATTCCAAATCAGTCTTTTGTAAAGGTTGAAAATTAAAGTTCAGTTACAATAATTGTCAGATATCTGCCGAATAATTGCAACTTCAAACTGGTGTTTCAACAGTTAAAATTTTATAACTGCATTTAGAACCCATATGTACTTAAAGATGTATTTTTGATAGGCAGTGAAACAAAAGGGCTGCTGGATCTATTTTGCCTTCAGCCGTACACGATTGGTTGAACTGGTTATATGACAAGTTCGAAACACACGACAAGTTCTGAACACATGACCTGATGTGACATCTACAACAGCTCAGTCCGACATCCATGGACAAGTGTTGTGATAGTTTCAGTGCTGGCAAGCTGTAAGCAGCTTGTTGTCTGCATTGCGTGAAGTGTAGGCTAAACCCTAACACTAAACTTTGACCCTAAGCCAGGGGTTCTCAAACACGCGGTCCGAGACCCTCATTTGGCCCGCAAGGACGATGCCCAGCCCGTGATGCTTTCTGGGAATTTTCAAATAATAACGTTTACGGTTTTTTAGTTTATTCACCGGTATTAAAGTACTGTACTCGGGTATAGCGAGCGAACAAGTTCCTTTTAAACGAACTTAGAGACGGCTAGAAATGATTTGCCTATAACTCATGGTATCTTTCGCAGGAAATAAGATGCAAAAGTAGTTTCTAGTAAAGTTCGGGTACCGCCATGGTTGTGTCAGCGCAGTGCCGCAACCAGCTGTTATTTTCTGTGTGGGGCAAACTGATTGTAACTTGTTGTTATACCTAATAACCAGAGGCGTCACGAGGGGGGCAAGAGGCACAATTCCCCGGGTGCCGAATCACTATGGGGCCGCCGTTACTTTCTTCAAAACAGTACAGTTGCTTCCGAAAGACCTCAGGTTTGAACATGGGGCGCCAAACTTGCTTCTTGTTACGGGCGCCATCTAACCTCGTTACGCCCCTGCACCTAGGACACATGCATTTCGTATATTGCTATTAAGCCAGTGCCGTAACTAGAGGTTTGAGCCAGCGAGGAAAACTTAGCTGAAAGAGGCGCACTGACCACTGTAGGGACCCACTATAGTCAACGCTCAGAAAAAACGTGAGAAATGATGTTGAATCCGGATGTGGATAACTATACTGAAAACCAAAATCACTGGAAAATACTCCGAAAAAACGAAAAAAAGAACACCAAACTACTGAAAACCAAAAGACTAATGAAACCGAAATATTAGCTAAGTGGGGCCCGGTTTATTTGCAGCCATTTGAACTTCACAACGCGCTGTTGCTTTCATGTCAAAAATTTTGAAATCGTAAATGTGTATATTGAAAGTTTCTTCGTCCTGTGGTCACTATAAAGAACCTTCACTTCCACTTTAGTACTTTAAGGTGGAGAATGTGGTATCACTGCCATTACAACTTTACAGGGAAGTGGTGCTAACAAAAGAGGTGTTGGAAAGCACCCAAAAAATCTAGCCATTTTTATACAGGTTCCAACTCATTTTAAAGCAAAACATGAAAAAGGTGTGGGAACGCCGTCTCCACGCGTTCCCGCCCCAACACACCCCTGCATCTTCAAAACATTCTTAAGTCAGTGCCTTACCTTAGCGTTTAATCTGCGAGTTATGGCAGAACACCTGTGGTGCAACCCACTTTTGCAGTACTGTGTTAACGCAATAATAGCACAGTGGTTCCCAACCGCCGTGTCACGAGAACTCTTCTACGTGCCGCCACGCGATAGTGTAAACTGAATTTGATAGCTCGAATGTGATGTGCAAAACGCATTCACCTACTGTAGGTGGCAGTTGTTTGGGTGTTGGTTGCAGGGGCGTAACGAGGGGTGGGCAAGGGGGGCACAATTCCCCGGGCGCCGAATCACTGCAGGGGGCGCTGAATGACTGTGGGGGCGCCGAAAGGTCTCAACAATGTCACAAGTACTTTTTTCAATTCAGTACATTTGCTTCCGAAAGACCTCAGGTTCAAATATGGGGGCGCCAAACTTGCTTCTTGTCCCGGGTGCCATCTAACCTCGATACGCCCCTGGTCGGTTGTCCCAGATGACAGCTGTCTAGGTGGCTGTTGTCCTGATACCCGTCGCCAACACAGTCGCTCCGCAGATGAAACTCACACAGGAATTTTTCACAGTGTTAAAAACGAAATCTTCCTCCCATTCTCTGTGAAAATGAAATGTTTTCTTTTTTCTGCTATGTTTTCGACGGTATATCATCTCCTCGCCTTTAATGCGCCACTGAGCTGATCTCCACGGCAAATGCATGACTAAATCCAGGTCACCGGTATGTGGCGCTATGGTCAGCTATTTTTGGAATGGGCCTTGGGCGGCCCACGTAGTCCTTGCGAGCGACCTGGTGCCCGCGGGCAACATGTTGGTGACTCCTGATCCGAATCAGATCAGCACAAAGTTCATACATTCTTAGCCGCCGCTGTACACTGATGATGCAGCACTGTAGTTGCTCTTTCAAAACACTATCTGCAGCACCTTTGCGGTCCCTTCTCCCAGGATTGCAACCAATGCTGGCATGTCCATTACATTGCGAAAAGCTGTTGTGATGGTTCTTAGATCTTCCTATCCACCTCTTGCAAGACCATCAAGGGCTCACATTCGAAGTTGTCAGCAAATTCATCTACCTGGGATTTGTCGTTTCTTTAACCGCTTATTTGAATGATGGTGAATGAAGTACAGTACCTCCTCAATGCCTTAAAACGTCTTTTTACATTTTTTTCTGGAATTTCCATGTTTTATCAAACTTCAGACATAGTGTTACATTTTCATAAATTATCATCAATCGTGCGTTCCTGTAGCAACACTTTTATTTGCTTTTTCTTGCGGCAGTAAACATGTAATTTTGCTTTGCAAAGCTCAATGCAATAGCTGTTGTGCTAAACAGTTTATGCTCGATATTTTGTCTTCTTTTAGAAACCGAAAGTAGTCAGAATATGTGTCTTTCTCATTAGTTTGCACTTTTGAACAGTATTTGTTCCTTTGCTTTGCACCACTTGGGCATTTTTGCATTCTGTAGAACCTATATTCTTACAGCGGTTTTATTGTTTCCAGTGACATTGACAGTTGTTCCCAGAGCAAAGCTTAATCGATGCAATAAGAGAACAACTTCAAGTGTTTCTTTAGCCCTCTTTTGCCTCTGGAATGGTTTGTATTTCCCTTGAAACTAATCGGTGAATTGATGTAGATATGCAAACAATTGGTTTTAATTTCAACAAAGATTATTCCTGCAATTTGCACCTCTCAAATTCTGCATTTCTTCTGTATATCCAGATTCATGTACACTCTCGCGTAACTGTTCCTAACGAAGACAACGAGGGGATTAAGCTAACGTGTCAAAGCTTAACGCGTATTTCAATCAAAGGAGTACTGCAACCAGGTTAAGAGTAGTTCAAGTCAGTCCCGTCGCCAAGAGGAGGCTTTGGTGGGCTTAGCCCCCCCCCAAACAAAGCTGTAAGCCCACCCAAATTGAAATTTGAAACACTACAAATCAGTATAGTTTTACCAAATTTTTAGAATGTCACGCTCCCCTGAACAAACGTAAAGTCCCCCTATTGAAGACTTCCTGGCGGTGGTTCTTCTTCAAGTGTCTCAGGGAATTTCAACCTGATATATTTTTGAAACCAGGTAGAACTCCAAAATCCCAAGGCTAAATGGGAGTTTACGCAATTCAAGTGTTACTCGCACAAAATCAATGTACGGCTTTTTAGCCAGATAACAGACATTCCAGCTGAAGAGACCGGTTTACAACGATAAGCAGAATGAAATAGTTCACTTAATTTTTCATTAAGTTTGCACAGATATAACTTTATTCCATGATTATTTTTTGTAACGTTTTCGGCAAAACACAATGAACACAAGTGTTACGTCGAAATTTCGACTCCCAGATATAAATGCGTCATTTTCGTTTTCTTCCCAAGTAAGGTTTTTAAGGTTTGACTTTGGTGGCCGTTAATACGTGTTGAGAGATCGCAACTATTTCATCTGAATACCGAGATAGTCATAAAGCAAGGTTTTAGTGTACTTCGGAAGTGGTTATGCAGTGAGGTCCTACTGTATTTTAGGAGACCTTTGGAAAAACGGTCTCTCAAAACACCTTAAAAACACTGCTCCCAAGCAAGGCTTCATCATAGAGGGTGAGTCAGTGGCGATAATGTTCTGTGAAAGTGTTTACGTTTTTGAAATACCTATAGAAGTTATTTTAAGCACGTTACCTTTTTGAAATAACCATGCAAGTTATGGTTATTTTGCTATTTTCCAAAACCCATGATGTTTTCCGACAGACGCGCAGCAAGTCACGTTCCTCTGCAGGAAAATGGGTCTCCACGGCAACATTTTTTGATTTGGCAATACTGACTGCGACAGCGCCTTGTTTATGTCTGCTTCGTTGCTTCGCCCCACAGCACACCGCAATGCCTTTAACTCGACACTCCCCTTTCTGCGGCACTGAGACACGTGGCGATGGAATTTCTCACAAAGACAAGAGAAGTGTCGGACAAATAGCATAAGCCTGGAGTATTGCTTAATGTACACTGATATTTCAGACATAACAAGTTAATATGCTAAATTAATCATTAATTTTTTGCGGTCAACGTGCATGTTCCCTCCATTCGTGAAAATGGTTGCCATAGAGACAACATAAATGTTTAAACCGTACGAAATCACAAATATATGGTATTTAGCGACTTCGGACATTGGTTTCATATTACAGTATTCGAATTTAGAGCCGCAGCACATTTCAACTAAATACCTTTCAATGTACCTTCAAAGCCAATCGGGCGACGGATCGTCTCTTCCCTGAAGTATCGTGCGTAAATTACTAAATTGACTTCAAACACGCAATTTGTAGCAGGTTTTCGTGCGCCAATAGATGACTGCAGATAACAGTAAAGTATTTAAATGCTGAGAACAGCTTTGTTGCGTTAAAATGTGTATGTCTTCTTAATGCGTAATTGCTTCAGCACGGTGTTTGTGCATTTTCTCGAAGCTTCTGCCTGAGGCAATGCAAGCCGGACAAAAAGGGCTTTTCACTTTGGAGCAAAACATGAGAAGAAATCTCAACTGTTATGAAATATCAGCAGTACAACAGACTAAGGAGCATTGCAAAATGTGCCCTATTAACAATAAGGCTCTTATGGATAAAAAGCCTCCAAAGCAAAGAAGCCTTGATACAAAAAGTTGCTTCTGCAACAAAATGCCAATTATGAAATATGCTCTCAACACGCACGCGCGTTATTTTTGCATCAAGTCGTTTTTGCTTGAGAAGTTTACCAATTGGCTTGAGAAGTTTGTCACTTGCAGAAGCCTGGGTATTGCCATTGCGTGCTTTTCCGTATGTGAACCACAGCGCTCACAAACCTATGTGGCATTTTATGTATCGATATGTAATTTTCATGTTTTCGCTTTCACAGCATGGTTGAAAATTTCCAAAATGTTTCTTTGAAAGTTATAAAAGCTTAAAGATTTTATGCAATACTTGGTTTATAAGTCAAGGTTGTCGTGTTAATAACTTTGTTCAAACTCCTTGTTTGTACCTTGTACCAGCAAGACCATATCAAGTAACAAAAGCGCCAACCGGAATTACAATCAGAGTCTTCTCACCTCAGCTGTGGTTATTTTTTTCTGAACACCTGTTTTTGATTGTTAAGGCGTGCAAACATGTTTGTCGATAACAAGTGAAAAGCAAAAAATCTCGTCACGTAGGCATCACTCAGCTTGTAATTGTCGACGTAAGCTCAACTGGCGTGGTATCAGTAGTTTGAAGTACAAACTGGTGCTTATGAAAACAAAGTTCAGTTTGGTTGAAATCTTATATCCGTGTTGCTTGGTTGTGTCACGCCGGGCACTTTTAACCCAGCACGCTGAATTGGGTGACAACAAGGTATTGCAGCAGGCTATAGCATGTAGTCATCGTTGTAATTTCCAGCAATTTAAAAAACAATGTTGCCAAATGCTGGTTCGCAATCACTGATGCATTCAAAACTTACACAAGAAAACAAACTTCTTAGAGAAGAACTTGTTTTCCTGGTATCGAAGCAGTTTTAAAATGAACTTCATGATCATACTTGCTGTTTCTAAATAAGTGAATGATTGACAGTCCATTCTGCAGATTATTACAGCTGAAACTATTCGCGACCATTTAACTTATAATTTTTCAGTTTGTTGCACCATCCGACTATGAGATTCTCGAGACGCACAACCCTGTTCCAAGTGAATATCAACAATTTAACTTGAACTGAACGTCAAATTGAAAAGCTTGAAGCCGGTACTAGTTTGCAAAAATAGTTTCAGACATTATTTGACATCTTGGTCCAACTCCAGCTATATAGAGATAAATGGGACTAGAACGATATTGATTTGATGCAGTTAGTGATAAAAAGAAACAAAAAATGTCAAGCACAACTTAAAATTATATAAAATTTTTAATTGCAACTACTTCCTCTCATAAATAAATCAATGTCACGTGGCGCATGGACAAACTTACCACTGATTTTTTTCGAACAAATCACTTTTGCCACCATTTGACGCTTACGTTGCATTTATTAATTATTCTCACTTGTAGGTTGCAAACAGCGAGCATCTTCTTTGTTCTTTTCATTTATTTTGAGTGTTTTACAAAATAATTTACCAAACTAAAGCAGGATACCAAAAGTATCTCCACCATTGCACGACCTGATGAAAGCAGCTTGGAGAAAGTTACTTCCACGTAAGTCTTCGGAAATTTGCAAAATTTTTTCAGATTGCTGAAAACCTAAGTGCAGTAAAAATGTAGAACTTTTTTAGTTGACATTCTTTTGTCCGCAGGGGAAAATATCACGGGCGTTCTCGTTATTCGGCTGTAACGTGCCGGTCACGATTGCCATTCGGCATTGCGTAACTTTCGTGAGAATAGTTGGATGAAACACTAATTTGTTGATGTTAAAACAAAGACAGGACTTCAGAAAATTTGGAGATACGCTCAGCGTGCAAAAATGGAACTGACTGCTTAGAAGAAAACCGTTTAAACGAGACGTTAAATCATGTGGAAATTTTCAAGCGTGTGACACCTGCACCAGAATTTTGTGTCATTTCCCATTTTTTCAAATACTATGCAAGAAATAGCTGTTGCTGAAAGGTTTGCGTGCAGCTATACGCTAAGATAAAATAAAAATAACTTTTGCTCAACTGTTGATTTCCAGAGCGACGCCGACATTTCAACTCCCTTGACAGCGACCTCATCAGGATAAATGATGAGTGAACAGACGGAATCGCTTTTGTTTAGATTTCGTGTTGGATGGTTCTGCGAAGATGTTTCGCTTTTAGAAATCAAATGACATACCGACCTGTGTAACGTATGGGTCTATAGGTCACTAACTCCATCTATAAAACAGAACAATGAAGGCCTTGACAGTTCTTATTGGCCCATTGTGATCGTGTATTGCGTGCAAGCGAAACGCTGTTGAACTACAGCAAAAGTGGCACAAAACAAAATCGTAAAACGGGAAAAACTTGCACTTCTATTTTTATGAGTCGCTGGAAGTAGTACAGTGCCGTTATTTGTACGTAAGCGGAAAATTCCTATACCTTTAGGCTGCATAGAGCTCAAGCAAATAGATATATTTGCGCAACTGGTTTCAAAGGTGACTCGGAAATACTGACCAAGCTTTTCAAAAAAACTCAAATCCAATTTCAAATCTCTTCACCAGGAAATCAAAAAGGCACAACTCAAAGTTCCGACCTCGGTGTTACGCTTCCTGTTAACATGGATTTTACACAAACATAACATGTACGATAGAATATTGCTTGTGAACCAATTCAGCAGAAAAATTTGCAAAAATCTTACAATACTTTTCTTCCAAAACTCTTCAAAACTTTCTTTGCACAAAGCTTCTGCATAACTCTGCAGACCCTCAACATATTTTGGCTTAACTTCTGAAGACGAGCAGCACTTGATTTGACCGTGGTACGGAGACATCCCCAAACCATAGAACCAGGGACGTCGGACAGCGGGGGCATTACTCTCCTTAGCTTTTCAAAAGGGGGCAGCGGGGGCGGAGGCGTTTTTTCGTGAACAGTGTCATAAGGTAATTTCTTGTTCTATCAAGATCGACTTGAAAGAGATTTATTGCAGCTTTTCCCGCATCCAGAAGATTCGGCATGGTTTCTATTGTTGTTTTTGAAGTTAAAATGTTGTGATACATACAAATGCAAGGATTGTCGCCACTGTGTGTGCGCTTTTGTTCGTACAATTCTTCTAGAGTAAAATTTCGAGTTTTATTTCCATTGCCCTCACCTTTTACTGCCCCCTGCCGCTACTCCAGCGCCCCTACACAGCACTATATATCACAGTTCAGGTATGCCTTGACTAAAAACTCTGGAAAAGCTTGGGAAAAATATGCGAGTGATGTACAAGGTGAACGATGAGTCCTTTGAGCTTGGCGATTATTTTCAGCGGTGTTAGTAAATTGATGAAGTTATTGCACGATTTTCTTCACTTTTCTTGCACCTGATAAGCTATATTTCCTAAATAATGAAAGCATTAAGAATCAAAATATCGGTAGTGATGACCAAATAGGGCCTTTAAATTTTTCAGCGCTATTTATGATATTGATCAAGAAGCCTCGAAGCCAAAACATGCACCACTACGCTAAGCGTGTGAAAGTTCCCCAGGCAAATCTATGTACGATTATTCAGGTTGGTATAGGTTGCCCTTTAGTCCAGCCCAGTGGTTCTTAATCTGGGGTAAATTTACCCCTGGGGGTAAATTTCATCTTCCAAGGGGTAAATTCACTGAACCATAAATTGCAGCAAATGTAAATTTTTATGAATCATTCTAAACAGCAACAGTTTGTTAATTTCTTATTTTTAATAAATGAGCACCATTGAATGTATTGGGGGTAAATCTGGTAATCTTGTTTGATAAAAGGGTAAGATATGTAAAAAAGGTTAAGAACCACTGGTCTAGCCCATTTAATGGGTATCATTACTCCAACTATAAAATGAAAATTGCGCTGCAGTCGATTAGATTGCGCAAAACCGTCGAATGAGGAATACAAAAGATAAAATAGTGAACAAGCTACCTCAATGTGGTTTTATCGAGACCCCATACAAATGAACAAGCAGCTGTAATGTTTAGCACTGTTACGACCAACTTGTACCAGAATTGGCCCAAAGTAGCTCGGAAGCCAGGAGTAACGTCACATTTAGAAAGCGGTGCCATAACTTGACCATAGGCTCTAGCCTTACACAAACGACATCTTCGGTAGTTTTTGAGGTCGTGTCGCACGGTCACGTGTCCGTGCACAATCCAACACTTTTCCTGGATGCTGTAAGTATATACTGCCTAGCACGTGACCAACCTTCAAATGATAAATGATGAGTAATCAACTCGGTCACGTGACGTCTCTTCAGAAGGATTCATAGATGTTTATTAAACCTAGGAACTGCAAATCTTCAACAGCATATGCTTTGTCCTCAGCATTTGACTTACTTTCACAAATCTGAACAAACATGCGCAGCATTTGTTTATGCAAACTTTGCTTATCACGAGAAAAATTAGCAAAGCAGTCTCTCTTACCTGAAAAATATAGTTCAGGATTAATCAACCCATATGCAAGACCAATTCTCCATCGTAGTTGGCATCGTTCTATTCTGTGAAGTAGCTCTGCATTCAAGGTTTTTAGTATTTTCACAGCTGCGTACTTTGTCGCGAAGTATCACGCTGTGGACTCTTCGCAAAATTCCCATCTCTTTCTCTGCCGCTGGTATTTCATTACCCAAGATTCTTGACCATATAGCAGGGATGGTCAAACTGCGGCTCGCGAGCCGCATGCGGCTCTTCGAACCCTTTCAGGCTCTTTGAGCTTTCCAAAAAATTACACATATGTTTTTTATTGCTATTGCAAAGTGTAGAAACTTTGTAAAATGGTTCCGTGGTAGCTAGCGTGCCATACATTACTTTTGTAAGTCGTTTCAAAAAGAATTATGATATCACAGAAGCGTAGATATAGCAAATAAATTCGAGGTTTTAGATTTTTGTGTTGCGGCTCTTTGCAACTTAGATTTTACGATATGCGGCTCATACATAGAGCAGGTTTGGCCACCCCTGCCATGTAGGATCGGAACAAAGACTGAATTCAAAACGGAAAGCTTTGCGGTGGTTGAAAGCTCCCGTTTTTTCACCTTCGTCACCAGTTTTGTGGCCAGAGAACTCACGTAATACTTTCTTTGCTCTGCCAATCCGTGAAGCAATCTCCCTGTTTTTCTTCCGCCACTCGTTCGTGAACACCACCCAAAGGTGCTTGAGCTTCCCAAACTTCTGCAGTTTATCACAGTTTATTATTTTTAGCATAAACTGCTTTACCTCGTTTGTTAGTGCTAATTTTCATTCCAGCTTAATCACACGAAGCAGAAAACCTTGCAACAAACAATCAGAGGCAAAATTTGTTGAAACAAATTCTGCAAAAATTATGCACAAGTAACTATATTATAAACTCTGCAAGGTTTTTGAATGCCTTTATTTATTTGGTCGTTCAACTTTTCAGTATTATATTTTATCAGCAGTCATATTTGTGTAAGGATTTTTTCAGGGACGCCAACAGTGGTGAAATTTCATTTTGCCAACTCCGAAACAAGGAGAAAATTTTTTTCTAGCAAAATGCCAATAACAAAGTCCGGGGGGCTTGACCCCTCTTCCCCCTTTCCGATGACCGTGGTACTGGCTACGATTGGGGCGTATGGAAAGTGGGTGTCAACGATTGCTTCCTTACTTGTTGATATATAGGTAAAGAAAGAGATAAAAAATAGTCATATGGTTGTTTTTTAAATTCTCACGAGGTATACTCTTATTTCACTGACAGATACCAAAGCAAAATATTCACATTTCCGAATGAACTTTCTCCTAGTAAAAAATTGAATGAGACAGATGTGAGTGAGAAATTACGACAACGGGTCACAAACCCAGCAGTTTTACAGTAAACGACCGTGCGATGTCTGTTACTACCGACGGGTGATTGATGGTAGTTAACGACGTGCGACAAGCAAGGTAAAATGATCGTCAACACTGCAGCACATCTGCGTCACTACACTGGTGAAGCTGACCTAGAGCCTCTCAAAATGCTGTAAAAGGTCCTTCATTTCCCTGTACGAAAAACAAAATTCCAGCATTACTTGAGAAAAATGTGGTTCTTAAGCAGAATTGCGGAGTAGGCACAACTCAAGCTAAATACCAGCAAGAACAGAGACGTCAGTATTACAACAAAGTGTGAAATCGTTTCATTAATTTTGCAGCAATAGTTTTGCTTCAAGCGTTTTTTTACGTCAAATTAATTTCTCTACTTCATGTAGAGCCTTCTGGCTTTGAATTGCTTGCATTGCCTTAGCGTTGCTTCGTTTCATATTAAAAATTGGTTTAATTTACGAACAATCCGAAACGTTTCGGAAGAAAACATGAACAGTTTTGTGAACTTTTTTTAGTTATTGGTTTGGTAAATGACTTAAAGAACTTGTTCAAAACGTATTCGTAAAACTAAAAACATCATGGCAATATTAGTATCTCATCAGTGCAAATATGGAACATATGAACAAAAAGTTTGGGAAATTTTCGTTGCTTGCTGCTGTAGATCCGTTTTTGGAAATGTTTTCAATTACCTGAAAGTATCCGATGTTTCGTTGGGAGCTCGTCATCAAACGTCTGGCAAAGAAACGTGTCGTCCTCTTCGTGAATCAACCGGTCTGTTTTTCAAAGCAACGTCATATGTTTTTTGTATGTGATTCTTTTTTTTGTCTCTAGGTATATCCACTTTTATTAATGCGAATTCAATCCAGCAACGAGGTCAACAGAAAAGGAGAGAAAGCGCTGCTGCTCTACCTTTCAGATCACGGGTGTAAAATTTTCTCTAAATTTTAGTAGCGCGCAGAAATTTTTAGTAGCGCACACACACAAGCTTTGGCTTGCCATACAGCATTCATTTGCATAAAGTATAAAATGTGAACAACTTAGGACAGAAAATATGCAAATTATTTCTTACCTCTACTTATTTACAGACAAAACAAGGTTGGCTATCCTCTTTTAATTATGTATATACCACGCCTCTGTCCACCTGAGGTGTGCAATAATCTTATTGGGTCTCGTCACTTGTAGACTCTTATACTCTATATATGCACTGATACGTGGTTGCAAATCCCGTTCGCGCACTAGTGCGCGACTGCATTTTTGCAACCCTATTTTAGATGATGTGCAGCACCGTCCATAACACGGTTCACTAACACAATACAAACACGGCTCAACACAAGCATACGTACCTGCAGTCTAGATCGTCAGGGTTGGTTGTGGGGTTTCAAAATGAAATAGAGGTAATAAAAAAGTGATGATTATTTCATAACAGTTATTAAATTTAAGTATTGCTCAAAACGAGGTGTTGCACGTCCATTGAGAGGAATTGAAACTCAGGAAAAAGGAAAATCTGGATACAGAATCATTAAGCTTTTCTTCTAAACTCAGATAGACATAATTCAAAGGATTTAAAAATGGCGCTATAGCAAATCTTGGCATAACTGCAATTTTACAAATAAACATGTCCTGAAATTTACTAAGGTACAGTAATACCTTTAAAATTTGTATTAACAATGTCAGTGCTGGCTTGTTTCATTATTGTGTATAGGTACATGTTTTAAAATTGCAGTTATTTTTGTACCACATGCAATCTTGCGTGTTGTCCCACAAACACTTGAAGATAACTGTCTACTCTGCGACACTAGCTGATAGTCCACCAATGTCAGCAGAACACACAGCATGTTTTCAAGCTTGCGGACTTTGATTTAAAAAACTCATTTTTTGGCTACATTATCAAGAATTTTAAAAGTGGGGCATAAGTCAACGATCCATCAGTACCAATATAAGCAATTTATGCAATATTAAACATAGGTGTGAAAAACGTTTTGGAAAATTTATGCAGTAAATAAATGAGTTTAGCTTCACATAACATATTGCATGATTAGCATGGTTATAAAGTTAAAGAAATCTTTCAATAGCAATAACAACAAATAGCAAAAGCGTTTCATTAAAACAATTGAAGTTTTCATTGAAAAAAAGAGTTTGGAAAAATGTTTGTTTTTGTCATCATTTGTCTTTCATTTGCGGGACTTTTTTGAAAGTAAATAGTCTTCTACTTATATTGCTTCTTATGTTGGAAGATAACTGATTTCAGTTGCGTCAGATCTCGTATGTCCAAGAGCGCTAAAGATTGAGGTTGCCTTTTTGTAGTTGAAATGAGCATTGGTTTCTTTCTGCCAAAAGTTGAAGCGCTTGATTTCCTCTGAAAGTTACAGATCAATTCAATTGAGGTAAGTGGTATTATTCGCGCGAAATGAGTTACACCATACAATGACAAGACGAACGTATAGTAGAAGGACATACTGTTGCTTGCAGTCGGACATGCTCCTACTGCAAGTAACAACTTTGTTTACAAAAACAACGGGTTCGACCAGCCAATCGAATTTACAGTTTGAAATCTAACCCTGTTTTCAATCTGATTTCACAAGATGAAGTGTCTTTATGCTTGTCAGAAAGATCAACACGACAAGCGTTTGAATGATTCACAAATACTATTTCTTGTATTGTTAGACCAACGACATTTCGGAACGAGTCAGGCCAACGTTTTAAATGTGCTTCTTGCAGGCAGATCGAAAGTGATTCTTGTTAATGAGAGCTGCAGCAATCACTGTAAGGAACTAGAAATTTGGGGCTCACAATCGCCAGATTGGTCGATAGATGCATTTATCCATTGAGGTGCTGTTGCCCATGTCAGTATCGTCGATTGCGTTACTATATAGCAAATGCGACGAGAAGGTTTTGATCTTGGATTTTAGATGAAAAATTGTAAAAAATTATAAAATTAGTGGTGAAATCAGATCTGAAACCGGAAACTTGAGACACAACCGTTAACTTCTGGATTTATCTGACTGCAACATTACATGTAACTTGGGTCGTACTGGGTCTTGGAAACAATTTGAAAAAATTTGACCGCGTAGTTTTTTCGTTCTCAACTTAGCAGCACAACAAGCTGCTATGACAGAGTACGGAACGCTTCCACTAAAATACATATCAATTAACTATGCACCACGCAAAACTCTTCCCATAACTCAGCAAGTCATGCGGGACATAGCTGACAAAACCCGCTTTCGTACAACCCATTCCCACAAGATCCGCAACTTATCCTCGGAAAGAATATCTTCTTGTAGCTCATCACCACAACATTCATTAACAATTCCTGACCCTCTCACAGTTTTTTCGTTTTCACAGTTTGTCTTCACTTAACTTTTCCAACCGAAAATTCATTCTCACATTTTTCATCCTCTCATTGCTCAACCTAAATCAATATACATTTAATTAAAATGCGTAAGTTAAGCCCTGTGACAACGCATTAAATACTGCACGCAAGCTTTCACACCGTAAAGTCATGTTTAAACTCCAGCTTATAATCGCACAAAATCAACTTGCAGTTATGGGCATCGGAAGGGGAGGCAAGGGGGGCAAGGCCTCCACCTGAGTTTTGAAATTTGACATTTTTCTATTAAATTTTTAACAAAAAAAGGTTATTTTATAGTTTCGAGTGGACAAAATGAAATTTCACCACTTTTGCCCCACCCCCTGGAAAAATATTTTTGGCTCCTCGGGAAAAATCCACTATTGGCCCCTGCTGGAAAAAATCCTTCCGACGCCCATGCTTGCAGTCCTATCTGTCATTATATCATCAAAAACACATTCATGGCCAAATTCTCAACTTGTATAACATTGCTATCAGTTCAAATAGTAAACTCAATAAATGATGTACGAAAAAAAACACTCTTCCTGCTCTTGAAATTGGTGTCCAAGAGTACATTGCACCAACGTTACCTCTACTACCAAAATTATCATGCACCTAAACTGGAATGTTGTCTTTCTATTCTACAACCAGACTGAACCAATCTGCTTGTACAAAGCAAGATTAGTTAATGTAGCTAACATAAAGCTTTGGACAATCTCATCGGATATTAATTAGCCGAAGTTGTACAAATCTACAAATAAAAGTTTTAGATTGCTGCCGTGTAAGTTTCGAGGAATCAGCCGACTGGGGCTATTTGAATAAGATACCAGGATGCGTACTTTTGCGTGAAATCGATTTCTAGGGGAAATCGATCTTCTAGTAAAAAATTTGCTGATTGATTCGACTGCGTCACATTTGCGGAGACTAATTACTGAGATCTAGTTGCTCGATATACACCGCTCTTTATAAACAACGCACGGACGTCAGACATATGTTCGTCATGCCGCAGTTCAAGCTTACGTAATTGGATCACTAGGATATTTAACCTTCAACGAATTTTTTTGTTTCTAGTTCATGTCCATGCGATTGAAGACTGACCGCGGATATGTTGCTATTTAATGAATTTAACCCTGTAGTGAATGCACATTGTCTGAAGGTTTTCGCCATGAGCAGTGGTTCGCATGCTAAAAGCAAAGCGGGCCACCCATTTATTAGAAATTACTTGTCATGTTAGCCCTGAGCATTTTTTGAAATTACTTGCCATGTTAGCCCTAAGCATTCTTTTGAAGATAAAATTTACGAAAAATGGCAACCGATTCCCATAAATTTGTACTTTTGTGAATAAGTAGGGGAATGGCCTTT
>JGI24021J15306_10001944_pt1 | contig 21362 bp, 15 predicted proteins | sample Ectturendosymbi1_FD_15306 | JGI IMG/M metagenome (IMG submission 15306)
TTCTAAAAATAAAAACATAAGTAAACGAACAGCTCGCGGAGCCCCGAGGTTTCTCTCGCGGAGCCCTGGGGCTCCGTACGGAGCACTTTGAGAACCTATGCCTTAGACTATATCACATGTTATAATGTGTTGTGTAATACAAACTTGGAAAGCATGGTGTAATCTATGCAAATGCTTGTACTGCTATTATTGCTGATTATAAGGATCATCTGTTTATTTTGTTTGTTTTTATTTTGTGGATTTGCTGCAGACTCATAGTCCATATCATAAGGGTGAGTGGTGATTAGCTCAGTGGTAGAATATTCGCTCTCAATTATAAGGTTTGGTGTTTGATCCAGGACCACTCAGTGACTCGCCGTAGCGCTCCTTGGGCAAGAGTGTTCACCCCAACCGCCCTGACAAAAAGCATTAATCAGGCTTCGGCCTGTTGCTAATTGTTATTAAATATATCTCTCACATTGCATGCAATCACATCAGAAGGGTAATCAACTAACACAAGAGCACAAAAAATACTTAGTCATAGCACATTACAGAGTAGGTCTTAGCATACAAGCAAATGTTTGTCTTTTGCTTAAGTGGATCCCATATTACTAAGAACTTGAACTTTTTTCATGCAACTCCTAGTGATTATCCTTAGTGTTGAGGTAAATATTTTGAACAATTATTTGCATGATTCACCAGCTAATTTGTCAACATAGTGTTTTATTTCTTTCAAATTCCCTGTATCATAATGAGATTATTTCAGCAACCATTGTACTAGTTATGCATTTTGATAGCTACAGTCAGTGAAGAACTAGTCACATTCCTAACTTTTAAGCAAAGCTAGAAACTGAAGAAATAACTGTGAAAAATTGCATATGCAAGAAAAATAGAAAGTTGAAAATTCTGTAGCATCTGCAAAACCACAATGCTTAGTTGCCCAAGTTTGCTAAGAACTGTTGCATATGAGTAATTTATTTTCTTTTGAAAATCATTTTAATCTACAGGTGTGCTTCTCAAACTTTTTAATGCTGTGACACATTACAAAAATCTAAATCAGTGGTTCTTAACCTTTTTTCTACCACGCTTCCCTTAAGTAATTGTCCTGTGTTTCAAGCCCCTGTGACATTTTGTAAGCTGTAAAAACAAACGTATTTGTTGCCAAGTTTAATAATCAAAATTTCCTTGTTGTAGGGCATGTAAAGGCTTGCACCCCCCTTGAAATTTATTGATGTCCCCCTGGGGGGCGTGTCTCCCCAGTTAGGAACCACTGATCTCAACATTTTCTCAGCACAAATAATACATTAAATATTCTTAAAATATTTGTGGCACACAGGTTAAGAAACAGTGATCTATTGTAATGTTTTTTGCAGCTAAACATCCATGCAGACTAGCAAGGCAGGCATGCTTCATAAATTTCAAATATCATTTTGTGGTTGCAAATTTTTTAACTAGAAATATGAACTGATTTTATTTGTTTAAAATTGTGATCTTCTTGCTCATTCTTCATAATACAATTAAGCTCATTTAAACACTCACTAAGTGATGTGTTTGATTCAATAATATTAATTAATCAGAACAACCAAAAATGGACCCAAATTGTGATAATCAATATTCAAATTGTTTCCATAGACAATATTCAAATTGTTTCCATAAAAAAGATTTTGTTATATATAAGGTTAAAACAATTTCAGATCATCATATCATCATGAAGACTGGTTATGAATGTTCATTTTAAAAAATTGTCTGAGTTTGTAGTTCAGATTTTAGATGCTATTTTTGTTTTTACTACTCTGCTTTCATCTATGTTATGGATTGCAGGAAAAGGAACTTACAGATGGAAGAGCACAGGTGGTATATATGATGGCGACTGGAAATATGGGAAAAGAAATGGATTTGGAACACTTAGTTTTCCAGACAAAATCACTGGAAAATATAAGAAACAATACTCTGGTGGTTGGAAAAATGATAAAACACATGTGTGTCCAACAGAAATATTTGCAATATTTTAAAATTCTTATAATGAAAAGTTAGTGAGCAATGAATTACAAATAAACTACATACAATGAATATTTTTTCTTTGCATTAACCATAGGGCAAACTCTAAAAACCTTATAAAATAATTTTTGTGCTCATGATACATAATTTGTAATGAACCATGTATTAAATATGTTTGAAGAAGTTAAAATACCTGTTTATATCAAAACTTCATTGCAGGTTCAAATTGCAAAACATTTGGTCTTTTAGAAGTATTTTGGGCACACAAAAACATGAGTTCACACTCAATCCATTTTTTGTGAATTGCTGAACTTATTTTATTATCTGCAAAATAACTCAGATGTTGTTTGTGGTGCATCCCATTTGTTTTCAGGGTTATGGAACGTTTTTTTATGATGATCAAGAATATTATGAAGGTGAATGGTTTGCAAACAATCGATCTGGTTGGGGAAGAATGTATTATGCGGATGGTTCTGTATATGAGGGTGAATGGGATGAAGACAAGTGTAATGGAAGAGGAATGCTTCGACTAGGTTCATGTATACTTATGGTTGGGTAAAATTTTTGAATTATGTGTCTTATAGATATCCCTACAGGAGGCAAAGATGGTTCTTGTCTTTACTCATCATCAATGCTTACTTCTCTGGCATGGAATACATTTTGCCAGCAACTTTTAACACGTTTTCCACAGATTGTCACTGTGTTCATGGAGGTCAAATTCACTTTGTTATTTGTTTGTCAGATTTCAAATTGTAATGCTCATTAAAGTAAAACTTCCCAGCCCTTGCACACCCTGCAACATGCAAAGTTTGATCATTAAATTTACCAATAAATACAGTTGTTTTTACACCTTGTTTAAAGTCAGGGAGGCTTGAAACAAATGACAATTACGTAAGGGAGGCATGGTAGAAAAAAGTGTAAGAATTGCTGGACTAGGACAGGTATAGCAAGCACATGAGTACCATCAGAAACTAAAGTTATAAGGAAAAAGGACCAGTTACTGCATGCTTTTGGGGGTTATTTATAGTATACAATGAAGAGTAAAATGGCTTATATAGAGAGACTAGACTTTAGGTTTGCGGAGGCTTGATTGTGTGCTGGAGATCCCCCCATGACCCCTGGAAATAAACCTGTTCCATGCAAAACAACAATGCCAATCAAACAACAAACATTGCAATGAATACAGACTGTCATAATTAACTAAACAGCAAGACATATTGTTGTCTCTAGGCCTGCATTTTTAATCTTTTCTGTTGTGATAACAAATACTTATGTGTTTGCCTGTTGCAGATGCTAGGGTGTGATTAGCAGGTTAATACATGAAGCCATGCTTGTCATTTAAATTGTGCTTCTGCCAATTATGTTAAAAACGCTGTGATATCTGTTTTTACAAAATAACAACAATAATATTGAAAAATCGTTGTTATATACACATTGTTATCCTGCCTAAAACAAATACTGTAAAAAATTTGTTTGAACATTTGGAAAAACTTGCATATTTGCGTTTTGCAGCTAATGAAAACCGTTATGAAGGGGAATGGAAAGATGGAAAAAAGAATGGCAGAGGAAAATTTTTCTACTTGGACACTGGACAAGTACGTCTCAAAATAATGTTATGGGTGTAAGTCCTAAGATATTGTATCGAGTTGAAAAGAAGTGTGGGAAACGCACCCAAAAAACTAGCTACTTTCAACAGAACTTCGAACAAAATTTTTATTCTGTATTTAATGAAGTACTCACTTTCATTACACCACAAACGAAAAAATGAAAAAAGTGTGGGAACATGTTCCCACACCCAAAATGAGTGTGGGAATGCCGTTTCCACGTGTTACCACACCTCTGAACCTCTGGGGGTGGGCAAACCTTTTCAGACTACTAGGTCACTTCAAGGGTCGAGAAGGCACATTAGACCAGATGAAACAAGGTTTACAAACACGGGTTGTTATAGTTCATCACATGGGTCAGATACGAAGTTAATTTAAGACATGCACGGTAGGCACTACCTGACTACCTGCGCAACGCAGTGTGCCAAAGAAACAAGTGCAGAACATTGTTTTGGAGACCATTTGAGGTAAGCTCACGGGATTACGTTAAACTCGCAAAAGACATTGCTCCATAACTCTTAAAACGCTTGGCTGAACACTTGTACACTTATTAGTTCACTTCATTTGCAACTCACATACGAGTCAAACCCATGCTAAAGGTCGGGTGGGCTACAGATGCGCTGTAATTTGTATGCAGAACCAAACATTGCGAAAAACGCATACTCATTCGCAAAATAAGATGTTGTAGTGGGCAAAGAAACGAAGTGAATAATACAACAGACAGCATCAAAACTCTCACCCAAACATTGGTGGACTTTAGTTCAAAAATAAAATAGTTTAGTGCAGGGGTGGGGAACCTATTTACTATCACGGGCCGCATGAATTGTGGATTATCGCTGGCGGGCAGCATAATCAATTGATTTATCCTTAAATTCTAACTTTATCTAAATATGATAGTGACGTCTCTTGAATTAGTACCAAAGTACCTGCTTATCATGGATCTTCGGTTTGACACGATCTTGTAGTCTAACTTGGCTAACGAAAATGCTGATGCGGGCCATATCAATTGTTCACGCGGGCTGCAGGTTCCCCCTCCCTAGTTTAGTAAGAAATCTGATGTTGCATCATTTTGTAGATAGATGCAGTATCAGGTTCCCACTGATGAAGCGTTCAGTAANTGAATGTCATGGCAAACACTGCCCAAAGTATTAACGCAGGGTTAAGGGCACAAAGCTCATTCTATTTCATGATAGTACAAGACACGGGCGTTGGAAGCTGACCTGGACAACTACATAAATCTAGTTTTCTAATTCGATGAATTAGAGCGCAATGACGGAAATTCTAATTCTACTCTATAAGCTTCAGTGCTCTAATTGTAGTTCTAATCTAATTTCCGGTTTTGCCAAAAATGCTGATTTGTCTAACGGCGTTTTTTTAAACATGAAACGAGAATGCTCCCTCGTGCAAAGAAAGCGCAACAAAATGGTCACAAGTGCCATCCCGCCATCTTTAGCCATGCAGGCAAATTGTACAGCGCGAAACGAGCCAATCTTGGCGTACAAATCTTTGGTATTCTGGTACTTATCCAGATTTGGGCATGGGGCTCATTAGACTGAAAAGAATGTATTGGTTTCACTTTACGAATTAATCTCGTCAAAACTGGCTAGTCGTTTGTTTGGTTTGGATATATTGGTTTTTAATACGCCACGTATCTATCATTTTTCCAAAAATGTAAAATTTAGGCAACAGCGAAATCAATTTAACGAACAAAATGACGAAAAAATGAAAATCTGCCTCCGTCCAAATAAAAACGTTTGAGAGAAGATGGATCGCTTTCTTTACAAAAGATGAAACCACGTTAAATTGTACAGTCATTGCTTTGATCACCAGCGCACAAGATCTACTGCGTGTGTTAAGTTTTCCGAGTAAGTAATGGCGTGTAAGGCTGGTTTGAAGTAAGTAATTACTTGATAGTAATTACTTAATTACTCACTTGAAAACTTTTACTTATTATTTGATTAAGTAATTTTTATTTCAAGTAATTTGCTTTAGGAAAGTTAAGATTTTAGAAGCCACGTCTATTGCTGTAACCCAGTATTATGCATGACGTGTATATACTGTCACACACAAAATAAGCCATTGAGGCGAATAGGTTTCTTGCCTGTGCAGAGTGCTTTGTGAGTCACAATTGTTGATTGTCATCGTGATGACGATTTGGAGCTACAAGCTCGTTTCATTAAATTGAATAGCGGCCAACAGTTGCGAAATTTGTCTGAACCGCCCATTTTGTAATTTAAAACTTGCAATGATTTTTATGTGCTTAAGTGCAAATGTCGATTTTCATGACTTGCTTGAATTAAGTAATGTTAGAAATTACTTAAACAATAAATTTTTGTTACATGAACCCAGCCTTAGCGGTGTGTCCTGCAGTTGCATTCCAGATCATAAAGTACAATTCTAAAATGCATCGAGTCAGAATCACTATTTACAGTTATCTTGTTTCTGCTTGATTTCTCGTTGGTCGGTTGTTCCGCAATCGTAGCTGTCAAGCAGACTTTCATCAGCATTTGTTTCGATACTTGGTCCCGAGACCCATTTTTGCGAGTCTCGGCTCGGAAGGTTCCAGGTCTCGGTCACGAGCCTATTGCTTTGTGACTTGGAACACTGCAACGATATGACTTAGGAATACTTCTGTAATTCAAGGTGTTTTTGTCCGCTGTATCTGCAGGTACGAAACAACCAAAAAAGGTAGAAAATGCCAGAAATTAGAAAAAAATTCAACTTCGAAATGATACTGACATTTTTTTTATTTTCAGAAAATTTTCGGCATAATCCACCAATTTCCAAATCTCGGTCTCGAAGTTTAGGTCTCGACTACATCTCTGGCTTGCAATGTAAGTGCCGTGTAAAACATATCAATTTACTTATTTTAATGCAGCTTTATGAAGGAGTGTGGGTCGAAGATATTCCCAAATGCGGTGCAATGATCGACTTTGGAAGAGAAGGTGCACCTCAGCCCACACAATATCCAATACCAGAAGTAAGCCGAGAATCCGAGTTAGAATATTAGAGTGATTTGACAGACATGATCTTCGGCGTCATAACGTAGTGATGGCGTTATTCCCCATCGACCTTCCTGAGCTTGTTTCTTGAATGATACTTGAAATAATTTTATTTTTATCTCGTAAGAAGTTTCAACCTAGGATTAAAAATTTTTACGAGCGTAAATGTTTACAGTGCATTTGAATTGCTATTCGAACAACTTATTTGAAATACTTTTTACTATCGCAACTAAATTTTTACGGTAATTTTTTCAAGTATTGCTGTCAAACACTCCTTTTTTATTTATTATTTTTTGTGCGTTTTTCTGTTGCAAAAGGCAATACCAGAGGCAGGGATGATCCCAGAAGTCATGAACTGGACTGACTCCGGCTCCTTGCTGTAATCTCAAATGACGGGCATTTAGCGCTTGAATAGCTGCTAAACCTGTTTTCTGTCGGTATATTGGTTGTGAACGCCTGTCAGACGCGTCACCATGTTTTAGTTGTTTTGGGACGACCATACACACGGGGGTGCACAATCAACAAACAAATCATTGCCTGTTTCAAGGCACCAACACCCGGCCCCACCGGCAACGAGCGAACGCCTGGGCAGTGTTGCAGTTGACTGCATCGCCTTGAACTACTGAGGCAAGAACAAGAGAAAGATGGCAATTCGGGGCATTAACTGACAGGAAATCATCCAGCAGCAATAAAGCTCCCTCACTGAATTCACTCTGCTACTATTAGGTTGCACTATCATTATATAGGGATAAGGGAATTACGATAATTCGCTTGTGGTGAGTATCACAGTGACTTGTTACTCATGGGCACCATCTAGCGGTGACGATTTATTTTCATGTGGCGCCATCTCCAGGCCGCCACAGTAGTACTGTATAACTCAAGATAAATCCAGATGTTTTCTGTTTGACTCAGATTTTTGCTAGTTAGCCGGTGGGCTTCTGTAACACGTTAAATATCGTTGAGCGTTTAGTTCTCCCGTGACTACGTGAAAAAATGAATTTTGTGCAGATGCATAATTCAGGAACCACAATAATATATTAATGGCACAGTTTCACATGTTTTAAATTTCGTAACCAAGCCTGTAGCAGCTATAGCTTCTGCTGAATAGTTGGGCTCTTCAAAACCGTCTTTCGACAGAATAGGGTTGTTTAAATTTGAAAATATTGATCTGTTGTAAACGTGACATCAACACTGCTTGCAATTGCCTAAAATTGGTGTTTTTGTTCTTTTGCTGAATGACCAGCAACACACTGCAAAACGTTTTTTGGCCTAATATGCTACTTGTGCCGTACGGGTTGTGCATACTGCATAACAAATTCATCCAAAGTACTTCAGCGCAAGAGTGTGCAGTTGTAGCGCATGTGTCCACTTTGCAACAATTCATGACAAAACGACACACTTTTGTGTGCAAACACTAGCAAGTAGGCTACACGAATCTTTAACCAGCCTGCTCTCTTCTACTTCACACAACTAATGTTAGGTAGCACGTCACTGAGGTGCGACTGAACAACGCGGCTTGTAAGTGCCAAAGTAGCGGTCATGTTGGACTCACAGCACAGTTGAATACGAAAAGCCGGAAACAAACTAATGTTGCATCGTCGCTTATCTACAATGGTTTATCCTGATAGATGCTGAGAATCAGTTGCACGAACTATGCCACCTTACTTACATCAGAAGCCTATCGGTGACACAGAGTGGCTGCTGACCAATGCGTAGCTGATCAAATTGCTGAGTTACCTTGACCGGAAATTGAGCGGATAACAGGTCCTGTACGGTCGTCGAAATAAACTTACTATCTGCAGATTTCTCACTGGTGTTGAAGTTCCCGAAAGTTGAGCAAAGACAAAATATATCACGAATTATTTCAAATCTCTCAACGGCAAATGCGTATGCAATTCAAACTTTGGCAACCTGATTTTGCAGGTAAAACTGGTCGACCCACGCGACGTGATTGGCAACGCGGAGAAGACCATGTTGGCAGAAGAAGATTAGAACAAATTCAATTCATCTTTAAGGATGATCTGGCTTGACGGTTTCAAGTCAATCGTGGACGATTTAAGCGCGCGATTTTGGATAAAGCCTTGCGAAGGTCGCGCATAAGTGTTGTGTGTGTTGTTTTTACGTATAACTGTGAGAAGTGCTTGTTCTCTGGTTGCACTCTAAACGATTTTGAACATTATCCATCATTCCATCAACCCGTTTAACAAGCTTATGCAATGATTTCTACATACAGACATATATAACAAGACACTATCTGTCGAAAGAAATCCTTTTCCAGGAAAGAACCAGACACTAAGACCTTACAGAGTATCTATTTTGCCTACTACGCAGGCATCATCAGCTCTTATTCAAATAGACATGTAACAGGCTTAGATCAGTGCTTTGTCGCTGCAAAAAGATTGCACCACTAGCGTTTTTACATTGCCCCGAAAGAGTGCTGGACGATTAGAGTTTGTGGGCGAATCGTACACAAAAATTCGTGATTTTCTGTCTTGCGGCAACGTTTTTGGTACAAGCTGACTCTTACTGCATACACGTTTATTACGTTTCACTTCCCGTCACAATGTTGTAGTTTGTAAGCAGTGGTTTACCATCACTGTTAACTTATTCCAATGGTCACCGTTTTCACCGGACATATCTGCATTGTTGTGCATCGACTCGGTATGTACTTTCGCAGGCTACCTGATATCGAGACAATGGTCTACCTGACTAAGCAAAACCGCTAGTTCTGGACAAACAAATAATCACTGTTGCTTTTGTTTAATTGTATCTTTTTCGTACTTGCAGAAGTAACTCGCTAAAATAAGAAACACGATGTGAAAGGTCACTGAGTGAAAAAACGCGCGCCAGGATGATACTGGCACGTGCTCCTTGACATATGTGGAATAAACCTGGCAGAGATGTTTTCCATGCGGGAATGCAGGACCCAGCTATGATGTTAATTTGACGGGGAATGATAAAAAAAACAAAATAATAAATTCAAAATATCGTTCGGCAAACCGCACCTCAATTTTTGTCACACGATTTCGCGAAACATTGTCCTTTGTTTCAACTGATCTTGCTCTTAGTTGCGTCATCAACAGTGTTGCCGCTCTTCAACCAATGATCTAATGATAATGATCAGAAAAACACCCGGTACTAGGCCCGTAACTAGGGGGGCGAAGAGGGCGAGGCTCACCCTGGAAAAATGTGTTGGACATAGTATAAAAAATTTGGGCCCCTCTCAGAAAACTCTTCGCCTCCCTGGTGTCCCAAGCTGGTTACGGACCTGCTCGGTACAATGTTTCAAAGTCTACTGCAACGAGACTGGTGACCTCTTACTTTGCAACAAGCAGCTGAACAACGAGCTAATGACGTTGCAAGACGTTACTACGTTCGTTAGCTTGTGCCTAATATACTGGTCAGGCCCGTAACCAGGGGGGGCGCAGCACCCCCTACCTGGAAAAAAATGTGTTGAGAAAAATGTGTTGAGCATAGTTGAAAACTATTGGCCATCCCCACTCAGAAAACTCTTCGCCACCCCTAAAGTCCCAAGCTGGTTACGGGCCTGATACTAGTACGGAAAAGTCGCGTCAAACATGCGTGTAGGCGTCTTGTTTAGAATTAGAAACATCGGTTTTACCAGAAAACGATGTTAATTGAGAATCGTGTGATTCACGTTGCTGCAAAGCATGAATTTCATCAACTACGCTGCGTATGCATTGCAGCATGCCATCATTGCATCAACTAATTGCTGCATTGTCAGAAAAAATTAGAATTATGCCGCGCAGTGCAGCATGAAAACAAATATCAAATCTGCTGCAATTCACACTTAGAAAACCATAATAGGGGTTGCGCAAAGAAGCATAAACAGTGAAGGTTGCGATACATGTGTGCAGGAAAAAAAGGCAGTTGTAGGCATCTTTAAATGCTGCTCCACCGCAACATGAAACGGCTCCCGTTTTCAAATTCCCTTTGCAAAGAAAGCATCGTCTCTAGTTTCCGAAACCCACATTGAAAAGATTAGGAAAGACAGTGATGTAAACGCTCGACTGAAGATATGTTTGCAGCACATACACAAAAATACGCCGCTGAGGTTGCAACCACAGTATGAACGCAACGAAATCGTCCAAAGAGCATCAAAAAATCGAGGCTCTGTTCCACTTATAAGCCACAACTGGAATAAATGCCCCGGCAAGCACGTCATGGGACGCTTACCCTTTTACACTGCAGGCCTTTGTCATCGAAACATAAAGCAGGTATCTACCAAACATGTCATTGTTGTCAAATTCAAATCAGTTTAACGGGCTCATTCCTCCCATAACAGAGTTGCAATAAAAATTAGCAGACCATTGTTCAAAAAGCAACAAGGGAGCTACTTTATTTTTGGTTTTGCTTTGTCCAGCCTTGCGCTTAACTAAAAAACTTTGTCTTTTCCTGAATAAATGTTTTATACTACCCTGGATAGTTATGTATGTGACTGCAACATAAATTAGGAGAATAATTGGCTGCCTAATGCAAATATTAACTTGTGCTGAAGCGATCATCTTCCAAAACCGCAACAATCTACAATACAGTCTCATATACATGCAGAACTGTCGCCAGAAAGTCGTCAACAGGGGGCTTTACGTTCGTGCAGAGGGGCCTTGACATCAAATTTGACAAAAATTCGACTAATTATAGTATTTCTTATTTCAATTTGTGGGGCTTAAAGCTTTGTTTGGGGGGCTAAGCCCACCAAAGCCCCCCGTGGCGACGGGACAGTATACATGTACAAACAATTTTTCACAAAAGATAACTTTACGAAAAACCACAAAAAACTATTTCACATTGTTGGAAAAACAGAAAAACTATTTCGCATTGTTGGGAAAAACAGCTACGCAATAAACACTGAAGAGATCGTTAATTACATTTGCTGAAAACAACAAGCTTTTTTGGTTTGCATGACGAAAAGTCAGGGTAGGTGATAAGTACTTCGCAGTAACTGGAATGCTTCGTCAATTAAGGTGCAAAGCCAGTGAGCAATACTTATGTGGGTCCTTACCTTTGTACTTGTGCTTTGGCATGACCACAGTACAGCTCATTGAAAACAAAACTTGAGTGATACGCAGCTTGCTCGTTTATTCACCTAGTCTAAATTACAGTTGGTTAATGAAATGTTGCATCTCCACACTCCCCGTTATTAAAAGTTGTGCACTGACAGACAGAACATTTCTTATTTTGACACGATTACATCGAAAATCTTCAGCATCAGGGAAATCTGTTTTTTTTTCTCTGAGACATTTTGGTCATTTGTGCAATAATAGTATTAAAACTCGCCGTAACAGTATTCACTAGTCTATATTTTGGACATTATGAACGAAAAAACCTAGAGTGAAAGTACGGAGAAATTCTAAATTCTTAACTTTGGTCAAAACATGTTTTCTTTACCTAAAGCTGACAAAACGTGACACAAGCAACAACGTGAAGCAGCCGCAGGTCTACGTATGTTTCAAGGTCCGCTTTACTTGTCTACCATTCACCGCGATCCGCTTTCAGTGGAAACGAAGCCCAATGATACTTTTACAACAATCACGGCGATCTACAACCAACGTTAACAGCACAACACCAGTGACCAAGTACCTAGATTTTTTGTAACTGTCGAGCAGCATTAACTCTTGAGAATATATGTAAGTTCGTGTAGGAAATAAAACGTATCGAACGACACATCTGAAAATAAACTTGCAAATTTGCCAAATATAGTTGATTGGAGATACATAACAAAAGGGAAAAGCGCTCGGCTGACACCAAGTAGTCTATGTCCCATTCTAGAGTTGCACATCAAACGGAACTCCTCTGTTTATCAATCACGTCAACAAGACCGCGTGAACATCATTACACCGACAAACACGCGTCACAGATACATGAAAACACACTGGTAAGCAGCGCACAGCATACTGCGTTCCAACATTCTTGAAGCAGCTGCCCCTAAACGTTCCACATCATTAAATACAAACAGTAATAACACTACGATCATTGTATTGCACTCGCCTCCAAACACGTTGCACTGCCCACCTCGTGCGCTTCGCATGCTACCAATCGTTGTGCGTATACGGGGACTGTTTTGAATGCAAAGGTAAGTCACGCTGATGAAGGCGCCCATAAAACTTATCCGATGTAACATCAGTTTAAGTCAAACGCTTTTTTATGATTTCAGCCAATTCATTTAGGGATCGTCAAATTAGGCTTTGGTTCGCCAAACGAAGTGTATTTTCTCAGGCCACCCAATTCCTCTGGTTACATTACGCCACGTACCAGTTCGTAGCAGAGCAGTGAGGACCAGTTGCGGGAAATCGGGAAATCTTATGTGCGCAAAACACTGCAATGAATCGGGACACACGTCAACTGCCAATCATGACCAAATCGTGCTCAGAATAAACCGTTGTTGTTCCCAGAAAGCAATCGCCAGAAACGGGTGAAGGAACTTTGTTAAATCCACGATGGTTGACACAAAAACGTGAGACAAATAATTTCCACTGAAATTTCATCCCCACGAGTCGAAAACGATGTTTCAAGTAACCGTGACACGCTCGGCTGTGCACCGGGCCAAACACGCGATTCGTAGCAGCAATACTCGCTACTACTGCATGTATGGTTCAAGCTTCGAACCGGCGACGGAATACTGGTCCTGACCGACCTTCACCCAAACATCGACCGGTCAAGCGGTCGGTCAGGAAACAACGCCGCGCAAAACACATAGTAAACTATCCGTGACCGATAGAAAAGCGGCCGCTGATGCTGGATCCCCTGCTGACCGTTGCTGCCTCGTCATCAGCCGGTATCAGCCTGATATCCGCGGCCGGATGGTTTTGCACGGAAACGCCTGAATGCACGCGGCTAACATGAGCGTGGTAGCTTCCGTCGACAAACTCGGAATTCGGGTGAAGTTGCGACAACTCCTCTGCAAGCAGAATTTCACAAAGTACTATCTTGAAACGGATTTAGTTTAGCATCACAGTCAGACGTTTGAAGAGCAACTGCAAAACTGAGGATTTTGGAACTGCATACTGAGGATTTTCGATTTTTTATTGAAGAGGTTGCGCATGCGCAGACACCAAGAATTCGACCTTCGTCACCATTCTGCCGAAGTTTACTTTTTCTGTTTTATCGACCCGAAAGCGTTTTACAAAATGTTTCCAGGATGCAGTATATTTAGGACAGAAATCACCTCTATTTAGTACGTGGCAAAGTTTGCAAAATCGCATTTCGGAAAGTAATGTGGCGCCGTGCTAAAATGAGCCTGACTGAAGATTTGTCTTTCAGTGGTTAGAGCTAGTCCGTATAGTTCAAAAGTTAATACGATTTAGAGAACTCTGCACAAAAAACACGGATGTGTAAAGAATGCATCAACTGACGTCACCCGACAAGCCCGAATCAACAAAAACATTTGTGACGTTCATTCACGCTGCAGCGGCCCGTTACGCCTTACAGACATGTAGCCCTAACCTGTCGCCATCACACCATTTAAACTCCATCTGGCCTAATGCTTTGAGGTAAATCCAAAAGCACACACTCATGCATCACCATTAAAACTATTGACAAGTCAACAGTTTGGCATAAATATGAACGAGATTGCTATCAAAGATCACACAATAGTTTGTCGCATATTATGCACACAGGTGACTTTTAACACATACTAAACACACTCCGGAAAACGCTTGTAAATTTCAAAGAGCACCAGCAAAATCCATCAGCACGCAAAACAGAAAACGCTGTGACGCGTTGTCAAAATGTAAAATAAATTTTGAATCAGTTGGAGAAAACATAACTGATGGATTGGAAATTCCACATTAAACTCAGTCAGTGATGAAACTAATCGGGGTAATTGAAAGAACTAGTCTCCACAAAGGTGGTAAACAAGTGAATCCTTTGGCAAAATTTTTCATAGGAAATCGATGTCAGAACACAAGCTACTACAATAAAAGTGGAAAATACGTCTTTCCCTAATAATTGCTTCCACTGGAACTCTTAAAACTATCAAACGCCAAATGTCAAACACCGTAACATACAAACACGCCGCTATGACTCAACAGAGCGTTGGTAGAATGCGTGAGAATACTGCGCTCAGAAAGTTTGCAACCGAACCCGAGGGTACTTTTTCAAAAATTGAATGCTGAACGCTGTGACGGAAGTTAACGACATAGCTAGCTCACCAGGTGGAGAAATCGGTCAAAGCACGTCAAAGAGCAACGCAAAAGCGTGCAAGAGTTATTTCAGACGGGGAGAATCATGCTTTAAACATTAATGTTTGCATCAGGTTAGTGATACCATTTATATTCACAGGTATCCACAGAGTGAAAACTGGGTTGTTCTACAAAAGTAAGTGTAAAGCTTCATGTATCAGTGTTTTATTTACGATGCCATGGAACACTGAATAGCAGGGGCGTGACGAGGGGAAAAGGGGACACTGCGCCCCGGCGCCGAAAAGTCCCAACAGTGTCGTAACTACTTTCTTCAATGCAGTGCATTTGTTCCCGAAAGACCTTAGATTCGAACATGGAANCGCCAAATTTGTTTCTTGCCCCGTGCGCCATCTAACCTCAGTACGTTCCTGCTGAATAGTGCCGCAATAAGGTCATCTGGTCTTCCTCATCTTTACAAACAGGCTTCCTCCGATTACTGCGGTGCGATGATCATCTCGTGAAAATTTATTTGTAGTTGGCCGACGTACTGTTCATGGCATATCACACAAGTCACTACATTGCCCATGTAAAATTTCGGGTAAGTGGGAAAGTTTTACTTTTTGTCATTATTTGTGAAACACATGATGGTACCATGGATTTGCAGTGTTTTCCATGGCAACCACCAAGTGCACAGTGCTTGCAAGACCTTGACACACTTTCGACATGCTTCTTTGTCTTTCTTAAAGCAATGTGCTTGCAGTTTGTTAGTTTTTGCCCAATTGTGGTGCAGGTTTTTTGTAGGTGATTATTAACTTCGTGTTTCAATTTTTTTTCTCTCTGATAGAGTTAGCAGGTGGGAGAAAGATGTAGCCTAAATCTGTGGTCAAATATGACCCATAACAAACAGTTTCTCGCAATACTTGGGCCTCTTTCTGCGTTTCTATTCCATAAAATCCACATGTGTTGTAATGTGTCACTCGCTCCATAGCGACGAGTGATAAACGACCAAGAATTAAAAGCAAAGGAGTTCGCGATTTCCTTGGCACAAACTCTGTGGATCTGAACTATGCGGAGTTGCGTTTTATTGCGCCTGGGAGCCTTACCTCCGTTTCTCGCCATGATTTCATCAAGTTCCGTGACGGCACCTTGAACTATTGTATATTTGTGCTCAGCAAGCGTTCTGTAGAAGTGCACCGCAAAAAGAGCGAAAATAATCACCACAGGTATGAGGACACCAGTGGCCACCCACGCAGGTAATTTATGATTTGTTTCTGAAAAAAACGACATAGTATCAAAATGGCAGGAATTACAGTAAAGAAATCGTGGTGGGGTGAAATTTCCCTGGGTAGGGAATATCGCTGCAAGCAAAAAAGGGCAAAACATGTCATCCTCAAAAACTGATAACTTCATACTTTTAACATGAAGCTTTGTCGAATTTCTTTTCTTGTTGTCGCAACCAGCCAGCGGAATTTCACCCTTTAATTTTCCAAGAACGGCTTTGTTATGACGTTAGGTCAGTGACTCCCTAACTTTTTGGCCGCGGCACACTCTGCAATTCAGTTTTTTTATCACGCGGCGCACCAAACCTAGTGACTGAAAGGTAACTAATGGAAACGTCATTGCCGACCATATTTCAAAGAAACATGGCTAGCTGTATACAATATATTCAACAAAGTCGCTCTCAGTTTTAAAAAGTTCGCGCACACCGGTTGGGAAGTACTGCTCAGGCGTCAATTGGGAAAAGCTAGATATGCTCAGCATTACATTTCCCTACATCACTCGACCACGTCACAATTCTGAGTACCACACATACTTCTTACCAGTTACGGGAGTTGTTGTAGAGCCGCACTTGGCGCAAGAATTTGGTGCTGGTCCCAGGGTAATAAATTTGAGCCATATTAACAGAGCAATTTCGATCATAAACAAAATAAGTCCAAGTCCTGAAATGTTTTCAAGCTTGTTAGCAAGAATGCTTACAGAAACAAAATTAATAATGATCGTATCACGCAAACGGACTGGGTAGACAAAAGACAAAACAAACATTTGTATTAATTGTGAATGCAATACTGAAATAAGAATCTTATGTAACGAATAAAACAGCTTTCTATGACATCGAGAGACATTCATATAACTTATTTGCTTTTATCCCCCCAATGTACGGAGGGCCTTTTTTTTAATTCGAATTTTTGGTGACGGCAGTTAGCAGCAGGCCGAAGCCTGAAATTTGCCTCCTGCCGGGGCGATTTTGGGTGAACACTCTTATCCAAGGAGTGCTACGGCAGTTCACTCAGAGGCTGTGGATCGAACACTCAACCTTCCAATTAAGAGGCGGACACTTTACCACTGAGCTAGTGCCGTACGGAGGACTTCTATACAGAGGAGTTCTACCTGGTATTCACGGTAAAAATAGGATGGATGTCTTGTGAGTTTTACAGAGCAGATTACTTGTACTTACGTGAAACAGCATTCTTAGCTAAGGACGCCGGAGCAGCGGTAGGACAGGGGGCAGTAACGGAATTGAAGGCAATGTAATTATTTAAAAAAAAGTTTTAACCAATATGCTCGTTTCTTTCAAAATAATCTTCCTTTGACAACACTAGAAGACTTTCATAAATATTCTGTGAAACCAGCACACAAAATGAACACATTTGTTGTGGAAAAAACAAGTGAAACAAACTGATAAAATAATGGCACGCGATGCTTACTGGAGTAATAAACAGTCGCTGAAATTAGCAGCACAAAACTTTCCAGTGTGTGGATCATTTGCTGAGCGTGTAATATGCTTTGTCGCGTTTTATGGGCATTGTTACTTTTTATGTACTACGGAGCGCCAAGGTTAATTAACATACTTCACTTTTAGTCTACCCACTGGATGCCAATGCTAAACCTCTTCCATTGATAAATACGTCAACTTGCACAGGTGACACTCACAAGTTTTCGGACTCATTTTGTGGAACAAGATTCCTTTGAAACTTGTCAGGGAAGATTAGACAGGGTTGTGCTCTCCAGGAAAATGTTTTGTTTAGTCCAGCAAACTGTTTTGTGTTGCTTAGCAGTAGTAGTAGTCCATTAAATTTTTGAATAGTTTATTTCATGAATGATTGTTAGCAGAATGCAGAAAATGACGTATGATTGCTTGGAGATGGTGGAGTTCATGCGATTTTTCGATGTTTTCAGCTGTTTTGTTGCCGCGAGAAGGCGAGACACCATATTGATGAGTCATTGGGGAAGCCCCAACTAACCCAAGGGTTTCCAAGCCAAGGCAAACAATTAAGAATGTTGTGTGCATATCTGCTGTATTTGGATACTTGTTCGCACTTCATTTACACAAGTTTATTGAATAAACAAAAATGGCGAAAACACGCTGAAACCGCCCAAAACCGCTTGACAGCGAATGTTTGTTTTGGCGGACACCTCTTGGCAGCGATAGTGTTAAAAGGTTTCTATCAACTCCGCTAGACTGGTGTTCTGCGCAAACCTACGAACTCCGACTATGGATTCGCAATATTTCCACAAATAACGTACCTGTGGATAAAATCCATGCTACTTCTATATAAGTGCGCATCCTGTGATGAGGTGACTGCTCTATCTGAAAAAACGCAAAAATGTACACCAGTGTTTGTACTTTCCCCATAACAAGTGATGTGCGACACACCGCTGGCAAACAGATTTGAGGCTAGTGTTCAAAAACCGAAAAAAATGCCGCTGATACAAAAATAAATACGGTAATACTTCCAAGCCCAAATTATTGAGTCCAGGTTGCAAAACTATATGAAGAACAATCACGGTTTTCTGGTTACGGGGGAATTTATAAGTACCTCAATAAAAACAAACTGACCTTTCACCAGATTTTGTTGAACAAGATTTCTAAATGTGTCTACAGATAAACAACTACACATGTTTCAATTTCCATGCCACCCAGTTGTAATGCATATATTTTTAGTTTCCTACTCGTACATGCAGGCCTGAGTTCAGAGAATCAAGTCAGAAAGGCAGTTTTATTACTGAACCAAATAAGATGCTTTGCTGTTTATTAATCTCACCACGCTTTCCTTACTCTTACATGTAAAAAATAACTTCATACCTTCAGAAAATACGCTTGATTCATGCACAACAAAAAAACAATACATAAACCATCATTTGCACAACGAAACCGCATAACCTTTCATACGATAAACACTTACGGCAAAGAGAAAAATTAAGCTTTGCTTACAGCACACCATATATATCAATCACTTCTAAGATATGTTTTTATCAGTTGAACTCATTTGTTGCTTTTCTGTCGTAGCATACGTTGAGCACTGTTCCCTCTAGTCTAGTGGAGCGAAGGTCATCAAGCTACGCCCCGCGAAGTCAGTTTATCCGGCCCAGTGATGCACTGTGGCACCAAAAAGCTTGAGTAAAATACAGCCGTTTGCAAAAGTGTAGGACCACTCAAACCTCAACGACATATTTCACTGTAGAAGTAATGCGTCATTCACTTTGTTACATCACAGTCAATTTTGGATTCTTTCGAAGTTATTGGTTTATGAACCATTTTTAATACTTTCGCTGTTATACAATTTTGACAAATCTTGGAATAAAGTCAATTTTGGATGCTTTCGAAGTTACTGGTTTTATGGATCACTTTTGGATACTTTCGAAGTTGTTAGTTTATGAACCTTTCGACGTTATTGGTTTGTGGACCAGGTGGCGTGATTACATCTCCGACCTTGCTCGGACCCGTCTTGGTGTGGGGTCAGCAGAAATATCAGAGGTTGTTGTCCCCGCGACCTCCCCACAGGAAAAGTTGGTATGAAATTGAATTAATGGTTTATGAACGAACATGAATTGCAGAAGTGTTCTGTCTCCAATTCAACATGAGTAGCAGAAAGAACAGCATTGGTGGTTTATATCTGCCGCCAGTTGTAATGCACGTTAATGTATGGTTGAAGGGTATTCTAAACCTTTCTAAAAAGTAGCGAAAAGGGACAAAGAAACTCATCATTGGCTGTTGTGCACAGATAGCAACTTGGCACATGGAAAGTCTCTTAGACAGATGGCAAAAAAATACGTTTAGCCGAAAGTGCAGTTCACCGCGCCATTGATAAGTTTAATAAGCACGGAATTTACGGCGACATGAAAAAAAGCTGGTAGAACCCGCAATACTTCACGAAGTGATTATCACGCCATTAGACGGGCTGTCACGAGACCCCTACTAGTTCCATTACATACCCGTTTTTCGCTCCCTATTGAAGGGGCAAGAGTGGTTTGCGGGCGCCCACCTCTGCTTACTCCGCGCCGTCGTCAGGCCAATAGCAGCACCGCGCGGCAAGCTTTCCCTTGCACCCCTTAATTAATGCCGAGCATGAGGCTGGACAGGCCGCATGTACACTTTTAAGTCTTCGGTATGACCTGACTGGAGATTTGAACCAGGCTTGCCAGCTTCAGCAGCGCGCGCTTTCGTTAAATCATGTGGAAATCTACAAAGGGTAAATGGTGCAAATATTATTATAATAACATTGCTGATAATTACCAGCACGGTTTCAGGTCATTTGAGCAGGGAGTTCGGCTTTCGTTGATAACTTTTTGACAAATGACTATATCTATTGTCTTTATATTTTGTGTGTTTACTACATAGTATGAAGCAAAGCTATTATTTGACTCGCACTCGTCATTCTCTCAGTTACCTGGCCCGTCGTGGCAAAAGTTTGGAGACGCTTGCTTTAGAGCAGGGTTTCCAAACTTTTGTTGACGGGCCACATAAGCTAATACAGAACATGTCGAGGGCCGGGCGTCTTACGTAATGTGGTTGTTTCGGGATATGTGTATGCTTCCAAAAGAATAAATTTTTTGTAAATATCTTTTTCTCATCATTGACAAAACAGCTTCGTGGGCCGCATTTTCCCGTGAGCCGCATTTTCCCGTGGGCCGTAGTTTGGAGACCCTTGCTTTAGAGGAAAATAAGCCGCCCTCGCCGAACTCCTTTGGGCACCAGCGGAAGAAAATTTGGGCGATAAAACGGGCTTATATCTCTCAATTTTGTGTGCACGTAGCAATATGCAAGCTTTCATCGGTTTCTCGCCAACACAACTCGCGGTGTGGTTAGCAACAGACTTGTTGCAAAATATTGGAAGCTGTAAACATGGAAACATTGTTGTTTTGTGCACGATTTCCTGTTTTTCTTCCTGTGTGCGAGTTTTCATTGGTTTCAGGTACCACAATGAAATTTTCCGGCACAAATGTACGAGATGCGAACATGACACGGTTAACGATTGGACACATTTGCTGTTTTATTGCGCCATGTAAGGTTTTATCGATTTTAAGGGGCCATGGCAAAATTCCTTGAAGCATATGTGCAAACACGCTAATAAAAGCTTTCACTTTGGGTTAAATTTCATTACTTTTCGGCAATACACCGTGTACGTGTTCGCCGGTTTCTGGGCACCACGATGACTTTCTTTGAAACAAATGTACGAACGTAAGACACAAAACCATACACCTTTGGGTATAGCAATAATAGCAGTTTTGTAATTGGTCTAGTGAATTAAGGAGTCGTTCTTTGGCTTTATTATTTAGCTTTTGTTCTTAGCACAATACGTAGTTTTTCTAACTTTGTTTCATTGTCAACTTTCGCATAGGACTGAAGATGTGTCGAA
>JGI24021J15306_10001945_pt1 | contig 21354 bp, 12 predicted proteins | sample Ectturendosymbi1_FD_15306 | JGI IMG/M metagenome (IMG submission 15306)
TTTTCATCACAAATATTTGTGTATATATGATCTAATAAAGATGGTTTTGAATTTTTGCTGAATCTGGTTGGTTTATTGATAAGAGAAATACAGCCACGGCTGGTAAGACAATCAACATAGTTTGACACATTTGAATTTTCTTGATAAGTAATTAAGTTAATGTTATAATCTCCACCGATCAAATAGTCGTAATTGTGGTCTGCGTCCAGAAACCATCTCACCACATTTTGCAGACTTTTCATCCACTACGCATGTTTAAGATTGTGTTCCGCGGTAGTTCACTTTATCCGAAACAATTACATTTATTTTGTCTGCTAAGGCTGATCAGCGCAAGCGCTGACCCATTGGCTACGTTACCAATTTCTGTAGCATGGTAGAACTGTTGCACGAGCTCAAAAACAGCAGTTGTTAACACAGTAGCATTCAGGCATTTACTAATGTCTCAGCAGGGAAAAACGAAAACAAAAATTTTGCTGGACTTCTATAAATAACAAAAAATCGAAAGTTTTCTTGCGCACTTTATGCGCCTTCTCAATTCTTGTGTAGTTTAGCAACTACCAAGATTCGATCTTTCAAGCAGGGGTATGCGCCAGCCCGTCCAGTCGCACTTTTTCTGTGCTCAACCGCTCGCATTCGACAAGGCATTAGCGCAGCCTCCTTTTGCAGTTACAAACAGCTCTGACTCAATGATGAGTATGTTTTACTCCCCTGTTTTAACGCGTAGCCTCATATTTTTGCAGTTATGAACTGAACTCCGATAGCCTAACTTGGAGCGCTAAAAGTTTATATTCAGTGCAATAAAATAAGGGGAATGGATGTAGAAAAATATGAATATTATGTCAACAAAATTCGCCAAAACTTTGCTTTGGAAACTTGACTATGACGTCAAATTGTGACGTCACAAACAGCGCACACCAAATACAAATGTCCACCATATGCCACTGAATGAACCCCCCCCATAAAAAATTTCTGCGTACGCCACTGCCCAAAAGGATCGTGGATTCGTTAGTATTAACACCTTCATTGATTTTGTTCACACAAAAATAATCCCATCTCACATACAATCCATAAAATCAAAACTAGGTAGGGCATCTTATCTATTCTATAAAATTCGAAATCTGGTATCAATTTATGTACTAAAAATGTTGTATTTTAGTCTTGTATATTGTCATCTAAAATACTGCATTATTTCATGGGGCACAGCTAGTAACTCTGTTTTGCAACCACTAGAAATAGTGCTCAATAACATACTACGAACTATTACATATAGCAATTTTAGATGTCACATTACCACTGTGTATAGATCTCTCAATATTCTGAAACTTCACGATATTTATTTGAATTAGCTAAACTGATACGTAAATTTCACCACGATCTGTTGCCAACATCATTCAAAGACTTGTTTCAGGAAACGGCTGACGTTCATCGTCATAATACAAGATATGCAACTGACCAAAACTATTTTCTGCAACAAGTTTCAACAAACACTGGTAAAAAAATAAATTCTCATCGATGAGCTACTCTTTGGGCAAATGTAGAACAACAATTCAAAGGCAAATCCCGCAACACCTTTAACAAGCAATACCGATTATTTTTGTTTTTGCAATATTAATGAATGGCCGGAAAATTTACTGCGGAATGCATCTTGTTAATTTTTTAATAAAAATATAATCACTTCATCTGTCTTATCGTTTATTTACGCATACGCTTGGTATGTGTTTGCGATTGCTCGTTTGGTTTGTAACGTTGCGCCTGCAATTTTGTAGAAAAGAAACTGAATTATTTTCATGTTCCTTATCTCAGATCTGCTTCACTGCTCTATGTGTCTTTGTTTTTACTGTAATACCACCGAGTTGTTTCATTGTGCTGGGGCGCTTCGACTCGATAACCGCAAGGTTTTTCGGTGTCCAGACTGCAAGGTTTCACTTTGTTTTTTATTCTGAAACGAAGATGACTAATGTGTGGTCAACCAGTCAGAGACCAAGAGCCACGTTTCTTAATGTGTTACCGCAAAGAGCCACATCATGCACATAGGTACACATGAACATACCACCCTATCTCTTCCTCACTAACACACACACCTTTGCTCAGCTTGATTTATTGTAAATATCACACACCAACATGACAACGACAGAACTTTACAAGCCATTTATTGTTATGCATGTTATTTAGTAGGACTTCTGGTAATTACGTAAGAGTCGCATGAAACCAGCCGCAGGTTGGCCACCCTACAGGTTAGACCAGCGATCCCCAAAGTGGGTTCCGGGGAATCCTAGGGTTCCATAGACATATATAAAGGTTCCACGAGCTATACTTTCCAATTGAAGCAAAAACTGCTGATATGTCCTGTAACCTTTTGGGCGTGTGGCAGCCGCTGTATCGTTTGATCTAGCTTTCCTTTTTCCCCGTTTTGCTCATTGGTGACGCACAGTGTAGTTACAATGAGCTGCATTTCATTTTCCAGGCTGTGACTGTGGCGTTCCGAAGTTTGACTAACAAGTAATACGGTGCAGATATTTGGTTGTGCTGATAAGTCGCATAAAAAAGGCCATCTTGAGTAAATCGGATCGCTGAAAGTCCTGCTAGACATATATGGAGTTTTACCAAAAAGAGTTTATGTTTACTTGGCTCTTCTGGCGGGAGTTCCTTGTCCGCTTAAAATAACCTTGCAGAGTACCGCTGACAAAAAAGTTTGGGAACCACAGAGTTAGACGATAGGAAGTTGTTTTGCAAGCAAATCATTAATCAAACCGTGAGGCGGGATATGGAACATGAGTGATATTGTAAAAAGTTTGATGAAATTTTGACGCCTTTGCTTTCATTCATGTTTTGCTTCATTTGGAAACATACTAAATCAGGGGTGGGCAAATAGCGGCCCGCGGACCACATGTGGCTGGCCGCAACGTTTTCAGTCTTCTCATTTGAAAAATCTTCTAATTTGAAATTTCCTTCAATTTATGACAGTAAATGTTAGCGCTGAGTTTGCTGAAGCTAATTTGAACTGAGTCTTGCTTCTATTTCCATTTGATGCTACGGCCCTCGACTACACGCGGCCTTCTTAAAGTGGCCCCCGAGCCAAATTAATTGCCCACCCCTGTATTAAAGCATTTCCCAAAGCTTCAAACGAGTGTTTGGTGCCGGATACCTTTCCACGTGGTGTCGCCAAATATTTAGGGTAGGGCAAAAAACGTGAGAGCTACGAGAGAGTTGTTTGTCTGATCCCAATGAACTGTTGGTTTTCTTCTTTGCCAGACAATTCAAACAAACGTCTCCCGAAGCTTTTTTCGCCAGCACGAAATTTACCTGCCAAACGCTTCTTTTTGCTGATAAAGAAAATGGTTTCTTTACAAGAAACAATAGTTCATGGATCAAGTTTTTCGTTCGCAGATAAATCATTAAACATTATGCGTCTTATGGACAACGCCGCGCCGAATGTTCCGGTGTGATATGTGCTTGAGATACGTACTGACAATGCCAGAAGAAAGCAAGTCTGCAAGAACTCTTGAAACTATGCGACTGTGGATATTAGATCTTCTTTATGTGTTTTTGAAAGACCTAAATCTATTAAAACTCACAGGTTTAAACTTTGCGTTCATGCAAAATGCCTGATTCCATGCATCCGGTGGATCTACACCAGTGATTCTCACTGTGGTCCACCTAGAATATCTACTGATCGACAGAGAGCTCCATAAATTTTTGATAAAACTTTCCTGAAAATTGTAAATTTTGCAGTACAATCAATTTATGTATGATCATTTAGGTTCTGGTATTTGACTAGTTGTTCATGAGATGTCAGCTAGCAAAGTGGTCCGTCGGGTATTTTTTTTGAAAAGATAGTCCATGGATTAAAAAACTTGAGAATCGCTAATCTACACCGACTGATTTTGCACACACCTATGTCACGAGGCATGCTTGCTGGACAACTGATGTTTTGCTACGATTCGGTCAGAATAAAGTATATACCTCTCTCATTGTCGGATCTTTTGAAACAAAGGTCAACATGAATCCGAGTTGTACCATCCTGAAGCGAGGTTCTACTTGTTTCCGCAAAGACGTACGTGTAATGCATGGTGGAAAATTACAAGAAAAAAGGTTTCACAAACTAAAAACAAAAATAATAGCATCTATACACATTTATCCTCTTTCAACTTCTTTCTCTGTTTGTTGATTAATCTTGTAGTTTGCGTTGCTGCTTGTGGGTGGAGCGCGCGAACGCGTGCTTACTCTCTACTCTAATAGTTATAGATACAGACAAAAGAAGGTAGGTTGGGTTGAAATGATTGTCTGAAATGCAGAAAATTCATAGTGTATTACAGAAAAGCAAAGATGCTTGCGCCATAAATTCAAGGTATTTCATCTCGGTCTCACATCGTGCATGCCATTTAACCAGTGGTGTGTTTAAGGGGAGGCGAGCGAGGCACTTGCCTCGGGCCACCCTTTTTAGAGGCCCACTCGAGGTGGTTCGCGTGTAAATTTTTCTCATTTTTGGTGAAAAATCTATTATCCACTCGTCTAATATACTCCGAAGCAAATAATAAGTGAGCACTTTGCTTTCAAAAGGGTCCCCAACAGCAATTGCATTTCGAAGGGCCGCATATAGCCCGCGAGGGCCTTTTGTGTGGACTGCGAGGGCCTTTTGTGTGGCCCACGATGCTTTTCGTGAGTTTTCAAATAATTAACATTCACATTGTCAAGTTCCTTGAAAAAAATGCCGCGAAATGATTGAATCAAAGCTGAATGATACCCAGTGCGGTTTTCGTCCTGGCCGTAGTACTACAGACGAAATTTCACTACCCAGCAAATTTTTGTGAAATCTTGGGAGTATGCCAAAGACGTCTACACATGCTTTGTCGACCTCGAGAAAGCATAAGACCGGGGTCCTTGTGAAATATTTGTGGAGTATTGCGGGAGTACGGTGTTGACGGCCGCCTGTTATGAACTGTCAAGTCACTGTATTCCTGATCAGAAGTTTGGGTCCGTGTCAGGAGAGTTTAATCACGACCGTTCACCGTTGGTGTTGGATTCCGACAAGGGTGTGTGCTGTCATTCTCTTTCACAGTCTACGTGAATCGGATAGACAGTCACAGCCGAGTCGATGAGGGTGTCCAGTTGGAAGCTGCAGGATCAACCGTTTGCTTTTTGACGATTTGGTACAGCTTCTCAACAGAGTCTTCAGTATGCACTCGATCGTTTTCAGCTGCGTGCCACGGAACCGGAATGAAGATCAACACTAAAAATACCGAGGTATTATATCTCTCTACAAATCCAAGGCAGTGGCGTAGCCATCCCAAAAATTTGGGAGGGCGAAAAATTTTGGGGGGGCCAGAATGTTTGATTTCGGGCGAAGAACACTATTTTGTTAGGAAAAACGCCTCTCAAAGCACAAAATTACTATATTTTCCAAAAATTTGGGGGCGTGGCTCCTTTGCCCCCCCCCTGGCTACGTCTATGATCCAAGGCATTGTATGCTGCAAGTGAGCGGAAATACACTGCAGCAGGTGGAGAAGTTTAGGCACCTAGGAGTGCTATTTGCCAGTGACGAAAGGTGGAGGGAAGTGATTAATACACGGATTGTTAAAGCTAACGCAGTTCTGCGTGAGCTTNATCGCGCTGTGGTCACAAAACGGGAGCTTTCAAACACAACAAAGCTGTCAGTTTTCAGATCGGTCTTTGTTCCGATCCTTACCAATGGTCATGAATCTCGGGTAATGACCGAAAGAATATTAACTCAGGTGCAAGCGACAGAGATGGGATTTTTGCGAAGAGTCCACGGTGTGACACGGGCGTACCGAGGGTAGATGGCGCCCGGGGCAAGAAACACGTTNGGCCCCCATGCTCGAACCTAAGGTCTTTTGGGAGTAAATGTGCTGTATTGAAGAAAAAACTAGCGACATTGTTAGGACCTTTCGGTGCCACCTAGTTATTCGGCGCCCGGGGCATTGTGCCCGCTTCGTTACGCCACTGGTGTGACACTTCGTAACAAAGTGCACAGCTCTGAAATTCGCAGAGCCCTGAATGTCGAACCACTTCTCCGAATTGAGAGATCACAACTACGTTAGTCCGGCAATGTATCCAGAATGCTCCACGAAAGACTGATCCTGCTGGCTAAATCCACGGGAAAACGGCGCAGAGGTCGTCCAGGGCCTAGGTGGTGTAACTACATCTCCGACCTTGTTTGGTCCCGTCTTGGTGTGGAGCCAACAGAACTATCCGAAATTGCTGCTGACTGTGAGGTATTCCAAGTCCTCCTTGGGCTGTTGCCCCCGCGACCCTCCCTAGACGAAAGACGGGCATGAAAACAAATGAAATGAATAACATTTACATTATTTAGTTTATTCACCGGGGTTTATGTGATCAACTAGGGAGTGAACAAATTCCTTAGACGGCTAGAAATGATTTGCCTGTAATTCATGATACCTTTCGCAGGAAATAAGATGTAAAAGCTGTTTCTAGTAAGTTCAGGTACCGCTATTGTTGCATCAGCGTCATAATGTGGCCCGCGGGTTATCTTATAAGTCCTCATGTAGCCCACGGAGCAATTTGAGTTTGAGATCCCTAGTCTACATGATGTCTGCTTGTCATGGAGTTTCGTTTTGACGCGATGTTGCATTCTAAGTTGGGTAACGAAAATTCTGATACGGATCATATTAAATGTTCGCCCGAGCCGCAGGTGGTCCACGGGCCGCAGGTAGTCCACCCCTGCAATCATAGGCGTAGCCAGAGGGGGCAAAGGGGCCATGCCCCCCAAAAAATTTTAGAAAATAAAGTAATTTTGTGCTTTGAGAGGCGTTTTTCTAAACCAAATAGTGTTATTTGCCTAAAATGAAGCATTTTGGCCCCCCAAAGTTTTTGGCACCCACTAAATTTTTGGGCTGGCTACGCCACTGCCCGCAATAGACCTTCAGTATTAGTCTATTGCAGGGGTGGGGATAACGAAGTAAAAGTTCGTTGCTTTGCGGATGAACAACTGTTTAGTTTTGAACATCATAGGAAGTCAGTGGCTCAGATTAATAAATTCTGCCATACGCTATCTCTTAATTTTTTTGTTCTTGCAGGAAGCACGTTTCGTATGTTCGGCTACTGCTTTGAATAGGTTTCACCAGCAGTTTTGTAATATCAACATTGCTGCTCAAACACCGCGCCTGCAAGGCAGAGACAAAAAGTTGAATCGAAGTAACTTTTTTATTAACAATTTGGCGTAGACGTGTTGTTTGATATTTTGGATTGGTAATGCCAGCAGTCCACTCGTTTTCAACCGAATGAGCTCAGCTTGTCGGGCCGCAGTGTCTAGGTAGTTGCTGGTGAAAGGAATGGGAATAAACTCTTGTTCACACACGAACAAGTTTGCCTAAATGGAAATGCTTTGTTGGATAGTAAAATATTTTCTGTAACGATTTACTGGGTGATATTTTCCTGTGCGCCAGGTGGTGAAACAGGGATGACAACTGCTCACCGCGCTCACCTGTAAAAACGGCAGAGGTGAAACGCTGATAATAATGATTGCATCACAACACAATTTTCAAGTAAAATATATCCTTCGATTTCAAAAACCGTGAATTTGCGTCATTCAAAGTTGTATTTAAAANTTTTCGAGAGAAATATTCAAATGCAAGTTTAAGGAAAGCGATCAGAGGCAGTTTGCTGCAGGTGCAGTACATGCCGCCATAGCGTGACATGATTTTGACAAAAAAAACAGTTCGTGCACCCCAGTTCTCATTGCAAATGGAATATAACGACTTCCCTGCGATAACCAGAGTGACGAAATTCTCCTTCCAGTTTGCACGCTACTATGTGCGACGGAATAATTTATAGTTCTAACAAAAAGACGTCCCTCTCAGAGTTGTTCTGCGCAGAAATACGCTGGAGTCCATTGCGTTTATACGTAGCACTATGCTGACGATAATAGGTGAAAACCTTTGACGCCCGGTTGCGGGCCTGGTGAAAACCTTCAGATTTAACAAACCAGAGCCTGCTTCAGGTAATGCGATTTACTGGGAGGCCGGAACAGTGGAAAGGTAGGAGGTATAATGACAAAAATTGGGGCCACTAATTGGTTTTGTTTTTGCTCAGTTAAGTTCAAAGTTTTGCAACTGTATGTTCCAGCTTGCGGTTTATACAGATACATGCTTATCACATCACAAATTGCCTTCACCGTTGTTTGTCAGGTTGCTTAAAGACATCTGGCACCAATACAGTCTCGTAGTTTCATAGGTCGTCGCATATAGAAAACAGCTTTCACTGTGAGTAATGTGAAAAACAGATCAAACCTGTATGCTATTGCAAACGACTTGCCTTTGTTGTATGTGGATAACGTAGATTTGTGCAATAAATATCTCATGCGAATAAAGCTTTTTGCAAATCTGGAGCGGTTCTTCAGCGTTGAGGAGACGTTTTCTGGCTTTTAGTTGTAATGCTTGTTTCCTGTCCATAACACCCCAGTCTGTGATCGCGAAAGCGGCGCCTAAAAACCATAAATGATCATGTGTAACTTGCCAAAGTGTGCCAAACTTTTGTAAGGCTATGAATGCCGGGATCTAATTATGGCCAAATCAACACCTTTTTTCATCTGACGTCATGTGAGAGCGCACATTCAATTTCTAAATTTACCATCACCAGAGCTTTCCAACATACTAGAGCACCATAATGTGCAGTGGCAGACCCGTCCCCGGTGTTAGGGGGCAAACAAGCAAGGCATTTTTTCGTAATTCTTCTTTGAAAAGAAAATGTGAAACTAAGAGTCAGCCATTATCATACAAGCAGCGCAGTAATTGTAAAGGAGCATCATTTCAGGGAAGATCATGTTCGTCCGGGGGAGCAATTGCAGCAAATTAGCCCCTGGATTCGCTACTGATAAAGTAAAAAAACACTGCAGTGTAACGTAAGATAAAGATCAAAGGCAGACACGGGCGTCGGAAGGGGGACAGACACGGCTGGGCCAAGGCCCCGCCTGGTTTTAAAATTTGATATTTTCCCATCAAAATTTTAGTAAAAACAGGTTGTTTTTTACTTTCGAGCGGTAAAATTACATTTTGCTACTTTTGGCCCCCTCTGCAAAAATCTTTTTGGCTCCACCTGGAAGATCCACTATTGGCCCCTCCCTGGGAAAAATCCTTCCGACGCCCATGAACGCAGATCGGTTTCAACAGGGTTCTCTTTGCGTCGGCACATGACATAGTTATGATGAACAAGAACTAAGAAGACCGGGGAATTATTTTGTTATAATGGTTTATGTAACAGTTTTAACCTTAAAACGGTAACAGAGTAGTCAATGCAGAAACGCATAGACTACATGTTGGTAATGATTGCTGATTTTTGGCTACATGCTATGCACAACAATCAGCTGATTGATTAAACCGTTGTTGATCGATGGAGTTGCGTGCTATGTTGAAAACTGGTTGAAGACTAGAAGTCAGTATACAACAACCAGTAGTCCTGTTTCGAACAAAGCAATTCTGTCCTCGCTGCCCCCACACGAGGGGCGATGCTTCCGCCACGGCCAAGTACTCTGGCACGCCCGGCGATACAACTTACTGTCAGTGTCGCAGACGTCTTCACACACGAAGTATTTAAAAGCCTGGATCGAGCTAAGTTATCACTGTAAAATCATACACAACGACATTTTACTTTCTTTTTTTGGAAGGCAACAGAGCGTCCGGTGTAATACAGTTTTACTCAATGCAGCGTATTGCGTGGCTTTAAATATGAGAAGCTTGTACATAGGGGATGGATAGCAACCATCACAAGAAAACCTTTTATAGCAAAGAATCAGACACTATTTGGTTTTTACAGATTAGTCCATCTATTTCGCCTACTGAGTGGGCATAATCAACTCTTATTCAAATAGAACCTCAATTTATATTGGTTTTATTTTTCTGCAACCGTCCTTACGCATGACAGACCTGCTTCTGAAACAATGACTTGACACAGAATCAGGTTTGGACAGAAATGACGCCCAACTAACTTGTTATGAAGTGTACATGCGTCTGCATAGACGCCTGATTTTTTTCCAAACCTCCGAACAACAGAGTATTTGCTTCCTGGGGTGAAATCTACAGTATTTCAAGTCGTTTCTTTCCATTCGGGGCGACTTTTAGGCAGCGCGAAATCACAGCGCCATCAGCTCTTTGAGCCTAGAGGTGACCGGCAGTTGCATTATGTCACTCCCAATACCACTGTAAATATCACGAGAAGCGAGACGCGCCGCAGCGCGAGCGAGGATCCGCATTTCTTTCTTTGCATGAACGCCCTCGTTACGAACCAGAGACTGCACTTGAACTTGCGCAGTGGTGGTCTGCGCGCGCATCGCACATACGCGAACAGGGGACATTTGAGAGTAATAAACAAACGGACGGCGAGGCGTCTGGCTACATGCTCGGTCATCGCCCGAGAAGAAGAACGAAAAGCAAAGAGAAAGAGAAGTGAGCGCGCCGCTGTTACAATGTTGGCGGCTCAAATTCATCGCAATGGTCCGTTGGCCAGTATAGCTAACCACGCTTCGTTGTTCCGCCCGCTGTGATGGAAGAATACAATGCCTGGCATTTGAAATGTCAAGAAGAAAACAAGAAAAGCCACAGCAATTCCGAGTTGGTAAGCATGATGGTAAATTGTTATCGCTATCTGTTCTGGGGTTGCTTTTGCTATCGTAATACGTTGTCTTCCTTAGACCTTCAACAGCACCATCGTGTGGTCGAGCATTTAGGTGTTTCCAATTCAGGGCAATTATCGAACATTCTCGCACATTTTGCTAACGTCACTCGGCGATTGCTCAGTTAAATTTTTCTCTGTTAAGGAACTTCTATCGAAATGCCTTTGCTTGAAACTTGCTTAGGCTTAGTATTGAAAAAAGCATGACGCCATTTTGTCGCGAGCGTTGCATTTTTGTGCATTTGCTATGCTTTGTAACCTGGGACTTGATCGCATGCCACTGGAAAGGTGATATGCAATCAAAAAAATGAAACAATAAGGTTTTTAAAAACTATGCAATTTAAGTAGTCTGTTATATCTACTCGTGTGATGGTGCCATGAAGGCTTAATGCTATTCTTCGAAACTTGAAGGAAACATGCTTGTATGCCCTGGTATGACTTGGACTCATTGATAAACTTATAACTACCACTCTATCTGAACTGAACTTGTTGGCTAAGTTGAGGTGGATTTGTTTATTGCAATGGAAATGGATTTAGCAATGTCAGTTTTCAAGGTAGTTGATGGAAGCAATAAGTTGGCAGGCAGAGTGTTGTTTAAACTTCATACCATTGAAAGTTAAGCCTTCTCTGCTCTGAAGGGCGATTCCGGTACAGCGAATTCATATGTACGGCTGTGCATACGTATGACTATCGCTGCATAGAATTCGATTTTTTAATTGCCATGCAACCTTGAAAATAGGTTGATGGAGCAGACGTGGGATTGTTAAGTACTTTTTAGGGCTAATTGCGAACACCTTTAATTAACCTCTTGATGTGCCCGTTCTGTAAGTTGTTTGCATCAGAATATGGCGTAGAATCTACTTATTACAAGCTTTGCATGTCTTTGACGTTCTTCATTCATATCTTTGTTTGGAGAAGCGAAGGCATTATCCAGTTTCAGCTAAGTTTACGATTGCGACTATAGCAAGAAAGCACGGGCAACACACCGGGAAGTTTTCTTACTAATTATGACGTAAAGCGTTTATCCAAAAATATCGTGGCCATGTGTGCGCGTGATTACCTATGTTTATAGCATCGGAATAGAGCATCCTCACCTAGCCAGAAATATGGACGTTCGAAAGATTACCTGCAAAAATTACTTAAGATAAATTAGCATTCAAGTTATTGGTAACATTTTTCAAAGCAAAAAATAAAGCAAGCCATTGCGGTCATTCCTTAAGCCGCCATTTTTCGCGAACGCCTGAAGCGGAAAGCTTATGTGACATTTTCTGCCTTATACAATCGCCTCTCGCCATCGCTCAGCGATTTTGCTGCCTCTACTAATAAGTGTGCGAGGATGTACATATGTGGCAAGCACAAGTTCAGCAATGAGAAACAAGACAAATTTTAGTCGAAATGAAAATGCGCACTGAAAATTTGTCGGTTTGACTTTCACCTATTGATATTAAGACTACTTTGAAAAAACGCAGCGGAATGATAAGCATTAATGTCGAAATTTGGCAAAAGAAAGTGAAAAACATCTGTACCGAAAAAATAGCAATCGGGTGGAGCAATTGAAAGTGGTCGTTTTGTGGCGAATGACTCCACGCGTGACTTGTCAGACTTCTGTGTGTTCTTTCCGATCACGTCAGTCCAGTGTTTCACACAACTTTACATCATGCGCCGTTCTATTGTGGATTTCACAACATCGAACATCGGGTTCTTTTAAAATTAGATGTGTGCTCAGCTGTCTTGGTTCAGATCAACGTTTCTTAAACTCTTTTGAACAGTGGCCGTTGGTTTCGCCGCCTATGACCCTCTTTCGCACAGTGGTCAACTTTGCGTATATGGCCTGTGTATTTTCATAGCCCAAAATTAGTAAACTGTGGCCTTGCTAAACCTCAAAGCTGAATTTTGACTCCTTAGGATTCTGCAAATCTCAATTTTAGAACCTGCAAAGCAAATGGTTTACTGGCGTTCAGCAAAGTGCTTGGTTATACGGATGAATCAATTTTAGATATTGTCATAAGCAGGAAAGCTTACAGCAATCACCCAAACAACTTTACTGTGAAAAAGAATACCGTGAACGCGTGTTGAAGAAAACGCATTTGGCTTCAACGTGTGAAAAGCAGCTCCACTACCACGTGCATTGCTATAGGCATGGAATAGTGGCAGAAGGCACTTATGTGGCAAAAAAGAAATGGCATTCTTCTTTATTGAACACGTTTGCTGAAACTTTCGATGCGACCGATCATGTTGCATTCACAAATGTGTGGTAGGCCAGCTCTAGTTCCCACCTCGGAAGTGCTGAGGAACTTTATTAGCAACAGCAAGTTCCTTTATCTCAGCTATTTATTAGAAAATCATTTCTGACTGACGACATCTGATTCAATTTTGTGTGAAATATGCCTGTTCTTCTGTTGCACCCTGTCTTNTGATGGAGCTTGTGGTATTGATTAACTATGCAAGCGATGAACTCATAGCTATAGTATCAGAATGTTTTCAGCAGCGCGGTAGTTAATAAAAGCTACTGCATTCAAAATTGCCATGCGCTTCATTGCGTATGTGAAACTTATGCTGTTCTGCTAAGTTGCACATCAGCAAAATTTTCAATCGTATGAGAACGGCAACCTGTCAGCAACAAAACTTATCCTTGCCTCCTAGGTGAATGGTTGAGATCAAGTTTGTGTGTACCATAGCACCACATGCCAAACATGTTTTGGGCAGTTATGTACCCGTATTTGTATCATTGCCCTGAAAACAGCATCGTTGATGAACACTTGTGAGTTAAAAAAAGTTTTGCGTCGCTATCTTTACCTTTTCCTCCTTTCAAGAGTTAGAATAATTTAACTGCGACGTTAAACGCAGTAGCTGAAAGTTTGCATATGCCTGCTGCTTTCTCAACAGGCATACTGTCCTTACAGCCATATTTCTATGCTAATATATCAGCGTATCTGTAGAAAACAACTGAGCAATCGTAAAACATAGAGTGGTTCGGTTATCTTTTATACCAGTGGTTCCCAAAATGGGGGTAATATGCGATTCTTCGGGGGGCAATGCAGAACCAAAAACACTATGTTGTCATATATTATGAGCGATAACTGCGAAATATTGAGGGTAATAAGACGTAATCGCTACCTTGATTTGGGTAACGGCTCAAACAAGTTTGGGAACCACTGTTTTATACGGTATGTTTTTTTGCTGTGCCATAGTAAGTATTCTTTTGTGCAAGTCGCGGTGTGGCAGTGAAAAGTGGAATAAAGGCACAAGTGGATATGGCTTGGCGCGTTGAATACAAAATTCCTTGGAAAATAAGCAGTAATGTGCAAAATTTTCAGCCCCCAAGTAACAACTCAAAATCTCCAAGTTGCATGCACTCAACAGAGGAATTATCTTCCTTGCTTAATACGTTAACATTTCACAGGTAGAATATTTTGTGTAATGTTCACATGACAGGAAGAGCGATTTAAACAAATGTAAAAGTGCAAGCAAAACTTTGTCTTCTTTTTTTGTTGAAACGTTGGAATCGTTTTTTTATAAAGGTTTGTACGAGTGGTACAATAGGCCAGTTACCAAGGCAGCAAAGGTAGATGTCACATGACAGAGTAAACTGCATTGGTGAACGCTACTTCAATAAAAAAAACATTGTATAGAGATCGACTTCAGCTTATTGGTGCTGTTAACAACCCCACACATTCTTGAAGCTTGGTTTTCAGCAATCTTGCGATATGCGTGATTTGTGCGTCCGCCGTTCATATGCACTTTAGACTGCTTATCGCTGCTCACTGCCATTTCTGTGTGTTGTAACTTGTATGCTGCTGTTGCAGAACTCTTACTTTCCACTGGAAACGCATCTACTTTCATGATTCAAACCTAAAATTGCTCTAGGTATGAGAGTGATAGCTACAGGTTGCAAAGACAAAGCATATGCGCTTCGTGTAAAGTTGAAATTTGCGAAAAGCTTCTTTAAGTCTTTCGGATAAGGTCGTTCAGCATAGCTACCATTCGGACGCTTGACGGCTGAGAAACTGATGACGATATCGCCGCTCTCATTCCGTAGCTGTTCATCGGCGAAGTAATCCGAAAGAAACAAAATGCGTGGAAGAATATTCTCCACCGCAGATTGTTAAATCAACTCACATCGGCCGATAGTATGCGTATGAGCAGGACTAACAGCGCCCTGTACCGTCAGCAAGCAATACTAGCTGTTGGCAATTAACTGCCAAGTTCGCCGTTGCCGGCGCGCCTTCGGCAAGGTTATATAGCAGTTGGCTAAGCCCATTGTTATGGCGTGCGCACGTCGTGACGCATGCACGTATTCCACGAATTTATATCTGCCGTGTTCTGATTATGTTCAGCGTGTGCGCAGTACAATCGCGTGTTTTCGTCAATTCCATACTTTTACTACTTCAAGGTATGACCACGCTGGATAAGTAAAATGTAGATGAGCGAAGTCAAGGCGTTCGCTGCTAGAGTTTGGCCTGTTGGCAACATTTTATAAGGAAAAGTGGCATTTTTGCTTGCTGTTCAGTGTATTGCCAATGGCTGTTCTCAATTCGTACGACTTTGATATATTAGCTAAGACAAGGTAACTACTGAGTGGCTTGGAAACGTGAGCCTCTTAACGTGATGCAACGCTTCGGAAAAGGTCATTCTTGTACGGCCGACCGCTTTCGTCGATAGAATCCAATGCCGCTAGAACGGGAGTTTGCGCGCAGCCGCCAACCAGGTATTCTCTTCAGTTCTCTGGTGGACGCGCTGACGCACACACGTATACGGCGCGACAACTTGACAGTGGACACACGTCTGGCTGTCGAGTCGCCTTTACTGTTTCGGTCGTACCCGCCTCGGGTTTAGCCTTTTTGCGTTAGCTTCTCAGTGCTGGAAAGCTGTGCGATTGCCTTTTTGTTTAAATTCAGGTGGACACTCTCGAATGATAAGCGCTTTGTTTACCAATCCTTTATGAATTCACCTTCTTGTTTTTCTTGGTTTGTATAGGGGTAGTTTTTCTACTGATTCAACGTTGCACTTACTTGACAACTGTTCGCAGCCTCGAACAACGCTGACAAAGAGCAGCATGGTGCACTGAAATATGGCCATGTTCAGGGTTATTGCGGCATTGTTTAAGCTCCGTGTGTGTTCCTGGTGCACCGCTTGCTTCCTTGCGATTTTCCATTCGGCTACACATGAACCGTCGACCCTCAACGTGTGTAATGCGCTGCTGCTTGCTCTCTTGGGCATCTCCAGAAAAAAGAGAGGTAATTGCATGGCAGAAGCGGCACGCAATCGGATGATCGCCGCAGCACGGACTAGGTCAAGGTGTTGGTACAGAGCGATTTTCTTTTCTCTTGCTTGTTGCGTGTATGCTTTGCCCGAGCATTTACGCTCAGTGGAAGAGGCGATCTACTAGAGGGTGCTGTCCAGGCTGCTCAAGTGGCTACCACAATTTGACTTGGTTATTGAAATGTACCTGCGCTGTGGAACATGGCTATTGGCGTATCCTACTAACTGGGTGACCTGTATTTTGAGGGACGGGGAGTAGAGATAAGCAGTAGTTCTAGAAATGACCTTCAGTGCTGAGATCTTTCTTTGTACCGAGCTTACAATAAGGTTTTTGCAGTACATGGTAACGGTATATGAAATTATATTTCTTTGTCACTTATACGCAAGGTCGTTTTTTAGCCATTTTCGAAAGCAAGCTAGCCGTAGTATTGGCTTCAGTTGAGTTTAAATAATATGAATTGTTATCGAAGTGAGATTCAACTTTCGCGGCAAGCTAACAGTTGAATTTGACAATCAGCAAGAGTAATCGATTGTGTTTTGCTTTTCTGACGAAGAGATGTCGAGTGTGAAGTAATTTTCAGCGGGGTTTACCATTACTGTTGTGCACATTCCAAGTTGTAACCTGTTGCATTATTATCTAAAATCTTTGAGTGACTGGTGCGGTAACCACCCTGTTTTTCTGTATTCTGGGTTTACAGTGTCCCCTGATGTCCATATGGGCAATTGTGGTATTTCATCATGGTTGATGGAAAACTGCGGTATTTCTTCATGGTCTGCACTGTTCGAAATATTGCTTCTGCCATATTGTTGCACGCTGCCAATGCACACATCCTCATTGTAATATCAGATCATGGCTGATGCACGGCTTCCCTTTTCCTAACCTGCATTGTAACTGACTTTAATCACGTATGTGGATATCTCACTTTCATTTGTAAAATTCTCAACTCTTCCTATGTTGCTTGCCTTCATTCTTTGTTATGTCTATAACCATTTATTTTGTGTCTCATGCTTTTCTACTGCATTTACTTTTCTATTTTTGTATGTGTCGGCATACATGGCAGGCAGCTGCGTATCTTTGGATTTTTACTTCGTCGAATTTTCATCCACAGTTTTGTGCTGACCGTACGTGGATTGGACTGTGTTATAATATTGTTTGCGCGTTGTACATGCTTTGGTTTATGATGTTATGTGGTTCATCTACTGACTCTTTGCTGAAGTCTACATAGCGTCATTGACAAATCCGTAGCCAGCAAAAGTCTTTTCCGGGGTGTTCGAGTTGGAAAGGAGATGAAACACAAATCAACTTGTGAAAGTTTCCTAATTTTATAGCAATGTTTAACTTCTGAAATTGTGTAAAATAGGTCTAATTTTTCATTTTCCANNTTTGTGAATTTTATTCACAACCCTCCGTAGCGATGGACCGTCGGTACTAAACTACTTTGCACTGTTTCTTTCCCTTTGTACATATCCTAGAAGACAGTGGTCGGCAACCTTTTTCGAACTGCGGACCTGTTTCAGCCTAGCATTATGTTGCAGACCGGCCCTCGAGAAAATAATGAATGTTTGGCACATGCAAATTTGTTACAACTCGTAAGCCATCGTGGCACTGATTCAGTGAGAGATCTTGGCTTGCTTTGCCGCAATAAGATGCCCGGATCTGTAGGGATTATGGTAGTCAATGGTACCCGCAGTGTGTTCCTTATGTCAGGCGTTCCAACCACTTTCGCACCAATTTGGCTTTGTTTCTGCACGGCCCTGTAACAGTATCTTCATGGACCGGCCTCGGGCCGCGGCCTTGTTTTTGCCGATCCTGCTATAAGTGTATGTTTCTTTGTCAATTCTTGAGAGAAAAACAGACTTACAAAAATACTGAAGAGCTGGGTTTACTTAATCGCAAATAATGAAACAAGTCAGAAAGATCACGAATTTGCTGAATGCAATAAAAGTGCTCGAATGTTTGTTCTATACGAGTATTGAACATTTTTTACAAACGCATGTAACAGTTTGTTGAAGTGAATGTGATTGAAAAAACAATACGTAATGTTTTTTCAGTTTCATCAGCATTTTTCAAAAACGTAAGGAATAACATATTCAACAGCCTGGCAAAGTGTATGTAGNTTCCTCTATAAAAATAAATAAGCGAGCGCAAATAAATGGAAAATTGTTAACTTCGTGTGATTGTCACCTTAGGCCTACTGCATCATATTACATGAGGAAATGAACTGGTCTTATACAGTTCCATTTGGACTGATCGCTAAATATCGATGCACATTTTCTTTAGCTACCGTCGAGATTTGGGACTTGTGAAAATGTGCTGTGCAAAGAACTACCTATTACATAATTGAACCTTTATGAAAATGAAATTGAACTTTATGAATATATTCTGCGAAAAGTTTTCTTTAACGACAAAAAATCAAGTACACAGCGTCTGAAGAGAAGTTCTCACCTTGCTGGTTTTGGCAAATGTTGCAAACTAAACCTGCCTCAAAATTCATTACGCCCAATTCAATTTTCTTTTTGAAAAAATACCTTTCCTCTCTTTCAGTGCTCCAAAATCTTTTAACAGCTTTAAAAATTTTCTTAATTTACTTTTATCTAGAGCTTTGAATCGGAAAATATACCAAATACGTTTTTTTTTCAAAAGATGTTGCCCATGTCTTGACACTGTGATAGCGATTTCGACAAAACAGCAAAACAAGCGCATCAGTGATTTAAAAAAGGGTGTGGATGTCGAACAGCAAGAAATGGTGATCGTGAACAATGTAAACGCAAGATGAAAAAAACACAACTTTCAGGCATTATTTTTACTGGGCGCAGGGTTCTCCGTAATTTGTTTCGCTTGCGCCACTGCTAAATGTGCTTCAATATCAGAAACGTCTGTTTATCAACTTGTCCTTTTGTTGAAAAATTTGTCCTATATTTGACAATATTCTTGTTGTGTATTTTTAGCCACTCTCGCTCAAAATGTATTTGATCGCGCCTAATGATGAAACTAACGGCCAAAGTAGATGAAAACAAAGATACTAGATGCTCGAACATTTCACCACAAAGGATATCATTGATTTTTTTGACAAATCTGTTAGCGTTCGGCACACGTTTAATTTCACCAAAAACAGTAGAATCGAAATCTGAAAGCGTGCTGTAGTAATTGAGGTTGCACTTTCAGTTTGCAATTGCTATGATTTTTCATACACAATTCGGATCGATTGTGAACATTTATTGATGTTCATGGTATGAAAACTATAAGTCTTCTCTGCTATAATGAACAGCACTGCTATTTTCCTTCTTACCCATCAAAGTGCATGTCTGTCATGCCTTATTGGTGAGTTCTGATACAGCGGGTTCATTCTAATGAGGTTAGGTGTGAGAAAATTTCAGGTGCCAAATTAATGCACAGTGAAAATCGCTGGAAGCCATTCCTCCAAACCATTCACAAAAGTAGTATAAGGTTTTTTAACGGGCATCGCAAGAAACACAAAACAAAAATAACTTGAGTTGTCTGTTGCGGAAAGTTTTGAGTAAATGCTGCCTCATCTTCAATTGTTTAATAAAAATATGTAGTTTAGGTTTTGCTGACAACAAAGTACCTGCTTTTGTTTGTTGTTAAGTGACTGGAATTGACGTTTAGGAAAAATGTTAATGCTGGAGGGGTCATGTGATAACTTCACCAAAAAGCGGTTTTTTAATATTTTCACATCAGTTCAAGGTTGAATCCTTGTTTCACTACTTTCCAGCTCCGGTCGAATAAATCTGGGTAATGTTCTGCGGTTCTGTCCTCAGAAGAACGACACCATGCAGGTCAACAAATACAAGTGTTACGAGATGCACGAACGATTCTTCTTGTGAGGTGCGCGGCAGATTCTGGTCATGGTCATAAGTTTGGATTTCGCTGATGTAGATTAATAAAGAGCGAATTGTATGAAGTTAACAAATATGTAGATGGCGAGGACTGTTTGAATAAGAACATTAACACCAATGTGAACCACTTCATGCTGAACTGCCAGCTCAGCACACAGTAAACAGCCATCACTTCCACCCAAGTCCCTGCGGAAAGTCCTCTGCAGATTTCAGCGATGCAACGTGTAATCACATGTGGTAGTTTCGGGACTTTGCGGTGTATTCGATTCAGCTTGTTTCACAGTATTAAAACATATTTTTTTCTTTTAATTATATTCTGTTATTACTTCGTTGTGTCCCCGTATATCATCAGTTTACGTGTTGCTATAGGACAGGGGCGGCTAACCTCTTTCGGTCTGCGTGCCGAAATCGGCTAAATCAATGACAAAATTCTTCCGCGTGCCAACCAAAATTTGTGGTGAGGGGTCTGAATTTTGGGCCCCTGCGGCAGCTTGCCTCCCCCCAATTGGGGGTATGGAGTGCGGCTGATACGGCTCTGTTTGTAGCCACATGGCATCAAAAGCACATAAGGGTTAAATTAAATAACGGATTGTTAACAAACGAAAATGAAGAAACGAAAAACGAGTTTCATCAGATAATACTGAGACTTGTAAGTTATTAACTTTTTCATTTGAAGGGGGAGGATCTCGTTTCCGAGGCCTCGCTCACGTGCCAAGTTCGGCACGCGTGCCAGGGGTTGCCCACCCCTGGTATAGGACAACTTCCGACAATGCAACTAACGACTCCGGACAACTGCCAACTGGAGAACAACTTGTGTGAAGGGTAGTTGTAAGAGAATCATTTACAACTACGCTTCACAGAAGCTGTTCTGCAGTTGGCAGTTGTCGCAGTCGTTAGTTGTACTGTATTGTAGGCGGTTGTACTGCTGGCAATTGTTCGGTTGACAGTTGTCCTGTTGTCAGATATCCAAGTGGGCAGTTGTCCTAGAATCCCTAACTGGACTGTTTGGAAATTTCAAGCATCTTGTTCAGCTGAGCTTGCCGCCACAAGACACCACTTTTTCCAAATTTCGCTTGCGGTCCGGTAGGTTTAAGTGTAATTCCTTATGTCTGTTTATCATAATACAATATCCGGTGGTAATCAAATGCCAACCCCCTCAGTTGTAACGGGAGCGACAGTAGGATGGCAAGTTTTATCAAGCAAGAAAGCAAACAAACAACAACAGGTTTCAATCCATGCTTCAGCGTTGTTATAATGTTTCTGTTCCTGTTCTAACTCGGCAATGATTGGCAATTGATCCGTCAATTTAGCTTTTGATCCAGTTTTTATTCCTGTGCTCATTCTTTGGAGGTCAGTTTTGGCCATTGGATCTAACTCGCCAGGATTCAATGAAAGAACGAATTTTTGCGTTTCTACGAAACTCACTGCCCCGTTTTGCTGACTGTACTAGCACAAAACGTGGGCTGCAGTTTTAAGAGTTGCTTCATCTGCAGTTACTGTATCCTCACGGAACCACATGCTACTACTGTATAATGTTAAAAGCGTGTCACTGGGGATTAATTGCCAGAGCAATCCAAATATTTTGCACTG
>JGI24021J15306_10001946_pt1 | contig 21353 bp, 15 predicted proteins | sample Ectturendosymbi1_FD_15306 | JGI IMG/M metagenome (IMG submission 15306)
CATCAGCTATTTTTAATAAGACTGTTACCAGTTTGCAAGTGTAAGTATCACTTCAACACGCATGGAAAAAGTGCAACAAAGGTCATGGAAAAGTCATGGAATGTCATGGAAGTTGGTTTTGAAAATTGTTAGGTACCCAGTATGGACTTGTAAGGGGACCCGATTTCTATGATTATAGGGACCCGATTTTCTGTGATTGTAGGAACCAATAATGATTTTCTCTGATTCTCAGGACCTGAATCGGGTCCCTAAAACGCCCGAAAAAAAACTGGGGTAACTGACTCTGTTTCAAGACATATGCATTCCTGACATCAGCTCCAGTCCAAGCAAACTGGTCTTATCATGAAGATTGAAATGTTTCTTTTAAAAGTAAAATTATTTTTTGGTTGGGTGCACTGCCACGCACTTTCGCAACAATGCTTTAACACAGATAATAATTTTCAATTCTAGGGACCCGAATCGGGTCCCTTGAACACCTTAAATAAACTGATTTAGGCTATCCAGTTCATCACACAGCCTTGAAATCCCACAGTCAGAATGGATTTATGCTCATGCTAATTTCCCATTCACAAAACTGCTGAGATTTAACCAATGTAAACATAAGCTTGCTTCCATTATTTTCATCATTTTGTAGCTATATAAATCTTACATCTAACCTAGAGCACTTATCAATCAGTCAGTTTGGCAATCTTGTTCTTTATAAACTTGCACTTTGAAGCAGGTGGTTCTGATTGCTGTTTTTCTGCCATAAAACTTAGACTTTAAAAATGTGTAAAAGCTTGTTTGAATTAAAAAATGTCATGATTTAATTGGATCAAAGTTAAGATTATTTTGATCTTTTTTATTCTTGAGATGAAAGTCCATGATAGTGTTTTAATATCTAAAATTTCTCAGCAAATCTGGAAGCTTTTCCAGGGTTATATAATGTTACTGGAGGTAGTTTAACTACATTTGTTGTTGGTAAATACTTAAATTTTTGAACAATTAACCATTTGCTATGGCAAGACATAATGTTTCTCAACATGTCTGTTCTCAACTGCAATAGCAACTTTTTATCTGGTTTTTCATTGAAACAGTGATCTACAAGTTAAAAAAAATTATTTTGTATTCAAATATTTAAAATATGCCTATGTTTTTCAGTAAAAATGTTCGAAAGCCTGGTTATATTTTTCTGATCTTCTGTTTTATGCTCTGCTGTCATCATCAGTTGTAAGTTTAATCTGAACTGCACCTCAGCTTTGTTCAGAGAAAGTGTTTGAATGTTTGTTGCATAATAACTATCTTAAATAATATGTGGTGATTTTATTCAAAATTGCTGTCAGTATCAATATTTTCAACAGAACTGCATAAGCATGTTCTTGTAAGTGCCAAATGTGCTTGCTGGATAGCACTAATATTTAAAAAGTAGTTATGTTGCGATCTCTCAAAGATTACTGGGATTTATGCACCTACATTTAAAACTTGAACATTGGAATTTGGGACCATCAGTATTTGAAGATGGCGGCTGTCAAATCTTTTCCCCACAAACCAAGCAGCTTGAAAGAAAACATGCTGCAAGATTTGGTCAGTCCTAGAAAGCGGTTGGATGTGCCACATCATATACTTGACACACGTAAGTTGGTGTCATGTCTATTTTTTGTCGTGATAACATGCAGATTGCTGAATATTTATGAAGATGTCTTGTTTTGTTGGAATGTTTGCAGTCTATTTCACAACAATAAGCTTTGCTTGCAAAATTTTATTGTTCAACCTTTATTTCTGCAGAGGTTTTCAGCAAACTTGCACAGAATTCCATAGTCAAAGTTCAGCCCAGCGTGGTGCATTTTAGTGGGTACAAGTTAAACAAAATTCGCAAGACTTCTATCAAGATATGCAATGCTTCTGCAGAGCAACAAAATTTTCATATTATTCCTCCAGCAACCAAATTTTTCAGCATTCAATATGTCAAACCAGTAAGTTCATTTCTTTTATGATATGCACGGTGTGTTTGTTAGTCAAGTGTGTACAAGAAGCAGATTACAGGAATGATGTGCTATGCTGGTACCACAAATTTTGAAAAAGATGTTTAGCTCAGAAAATTTATTAGAGCTGTGTTACTCAGAAAACATTGTTTTTGTTTGATATTCACTCAATGGTGAATATGATTTGATAACAATTCTTAAGAAACATCGCTACAAAAATTTTGTTTGAATGAATCACCCTTAAAAAAGCATGTTTTGTGCCTAAATAGCTGGTATTGGTTTCTGTTGAAAAGGTAACCATTATTTTTTCAGGACCATTTTGTACCAGGTTTCACTATTGATGTCACCATCAGTTTTGTGGCTGATGAATGGAGGTACTACTATGACTGCATCCGCATTCACTGTAAGGTTAGTTTTTTCGATGTACTATGGCTTAGTCTGCAGACCTGTTGTAAACGTTTAAAGAAAATCACAGTTAGTTATGCTGCATTTTGTGAGTTTATTAAACTTTGCTTTTTCTGCTTTAGCAGTATATTAGTCTGAGAAGTATCACTGAAGTATTATTGGCAGTACTAAAACTTGAAAGTAAACTTTGCTGCTGTACCATGTCCAAAATTGTAAAGCTCCTTAAAGCAGTCTCACTTTAGCCTTTTCGAAATGTTTCTTTCAGCTTTGCTTTCAAATTATCTTGAAATGATATCAGTGCGTGATTTTTAATCAAGCTGCAAAAAATTTTTTTCAGCTTCCAAAATGAGTGTGGCTATCAGCTAGATACATAAGCCTACTTGGGTTACCGTCTTTTTTCCATAAAGAGCATACTTTTTATGTTTTCTGCAGTTTCAAAGGTGTTTTCTATTTGATTTTGGTGACGGCAGTTGGCGACAGACCAAAGGCCCAAGTTTGATTCTTGCCGGGGCGATTAAAGTGAACGCTCTTGCCCAAGCAGCGCTACGGCGCTTTACCCAGTGTGCGTAGATCAAACCTCTACTCTCTAACCTTTAGGCGGACACCACCACTGAGCTGCTGTTCTCGCACCCGGTGTTGTTTATGCTGCTTTGTCAGGGTCCCCACGCCGTGTTGAAAGTATTGAATTGTGAAATCGGTTTTCAAGACCCTGAAAAAGTATTGAATTTATCCAAAATGTACAGAAATTATTGAAAAAGTGTGGAAATTTCAAATTAAGCCATTTGTTTATTCAAATTTTGTTCTTTACCGCTGATGACAGTCTTGCAGATGTGTTTTTGCATTGTGTTCCATTAATAAAATTTTGGAAAAACGAAGGTAATTGATGGTATTAAAGGTTTTTCATTTAGTATTGAAAAGATATTGCATACTTACAGAAAACGGTTTTTGAAAATGTGTGGGAACCCTGTACTTTGGCCTTTGCAGCAATTTGTTCCTTTCGTATCTGTTTACAACGGGATTAGGCAAGTTTTCTGACTTCGGCTCGCATTAGATTTCAAATATCGAAGGGAACTGAAACGCATAGATGGATTGTTTGCATGAACAAATCTAAGCGAGGCGGAAAGAATGAATCGACTTTTTGATATAACGTGAACAAGTTCGGTTGGCCGTATTAAAGAACGTTACTGGTCGTAGTTTGCCCATAGCTAGTATAAATTTCAAGTTGACTATTACAGTATCAACACATTTTCTTCAATGACCAGTTCAGAAGTCCTGATTTAGAAATCCATTAATCAAAAATGCAGGACATCAGGTTTCAGTTCTGCAAATTGCGTTACATGTATTGAGAAAGCATTTTGGTTGTCTTTGCTTATTTTCAACCTGTGCTATCCATTTCACCAGGGTAATGAAAATATCGTTATTCCTCTTCACGCGTTCCCCGTGATGGACGCATCGAAATTCCCGCGCAAGCTTGTCTTCCCTTCTTCTTCCACTGAGCTGGGGGCAACGTACACAAAAATCCTTCCCTTGTTTTCGCATTGCCCAATAGACTTCGAATTCCAGTTGACAGTCGTTCATTCGCATCCTGCGTTTTCAGTCCAGCCCTTGTCAGGTAAGTGCATTATTCAAATACGTATGTCTCGGCCGACAACCGGTCTAGTTACAGAATAGTAAAGTTTCTCTAGCGAGTAATTTATTGGGCATAAACTTGCATAAGTGAAGTTTCCTTCAGTGCTTTGCTTTTACGGGCGTTTTTTTTTCGAGCGCTGAAAATAACGTTTCCCGTAAGCTTGCTACAACTCGACAAGCGACCTAGACAAATGGGCGTTTAAACTCCAAAGGGCGGCCGCCCAGTATTATCTTGCCGATGTTTTTCACATACCTGTTTCACGTTGCTTCTGTTACGGTTCTTTTCCTGTAAAAACAAACAAGTAAATCGTAAATGTTCCATAGGCTTTGGTTCGCCAGTGTTTCAGTTTAACAAATGTTTCCGCGACAGGCCGTATGATCGGTTTCAATGTAAAGTAAACATCAATACTTGGAAATTATGACGGGCTTTTAGATATTAGTCTGTGAACGCCCAGCGATCCTCTGCTGTCTCCTCAAATCATTATTATAAGTAAGAGTTCGCACGCAGAGAAATTTATTGTAGGAAAACTGATAGAATTATGTTTTATCTAATTATTATAGAAGTAGAGAAAAAATAGTAAGTTTGTAGTCACGGACATGCTTTAACTTTTGCCTGATTGTGACATCACTAGGCCAAAAACTATGTCTCCACCCTCATAATGGGGACTTAGTTTCATTTTAGCAAACCAAGGTTTCGTTCAAAGATGCTGGAAAATTTTAAATCCTAACTGCAATGATAACCACTGTGTGGTGACTTTAATCATTCCCAAACTGTGTTGTCACAGGCTAGTTTAGTGTCAATGGAACAACAGGGGTATGGTTACAAATTGGTTCAGTGCAGAGGAGCACATGTGTAGAAATCACAAAACTAGAAATTACTTCTGCATCGAAATGTCAATGGACACGTGGAAATCTTCAAGTACGCAGTACGTGATAAGCAGGCACGAAAGACCATTGCATCCGAAATGTTAAATTATCAAAACATAAAGGCAGGTTGTCATTGTAATGTACATTCACAATAATAAGAAGTTTCAACTAGGCTGCACAAAACTTTCGACTGGGCCGCATGCGACCTGCGCATTGGACATAGCTGGTTTAGACTAAGAAAGGTCAGTGTATTTTAAAAGTTATTTTAGTGTAGACTAAAAGCTACCCGTTTGTCATCCTCTATGTCTAAAACCCTGCACCCAAGCATGAATGAAATGAGAAAGAGAAAACAACTGAAAATTGTTTTTTGATGAAAAAAACATTGTTTTTTATGCTGATGAACCCTCCCCCAAATGTGGCAAAACCATCAGAAACTTCGCCTTCCTAACCATCAGAAACTTCGCGACATGTTCACTTTGCGTGCCTTTCAGGTGTCGTTCCCGGTGAAGGCGAAACTGACATCGTCGTCCGCTATTCACCGACCGAATACGTCACAGCGAATATGACGATGCAACTGATGATCTCACAGTTCAATGCCGACCCGCTGCTGTGTCACGTGACCGCCAATTGCTCGCCGTGCGTCACAAAGCCGAACGCGAGGTAAGAAGCGTTGTGACGTGTCATAACTTAGACGCCAAACAGCTCCTCTGAAGCTTCTACTCTGTTCACTGAGTGTAGTTGAAGCGATGTGAACGTTTTTATTTGTCGGGTTTTATCTGTCAGTGTGTAGCATTCATGCCTAAAGCATTGACAATTCGTTTGCATATGCTGCAACGTGATGGGTACTGACTGTTGAAGATCATACAAACGATCTGGGATATTGACTTAAAATTTATGTTCGTCTGTTGCAATTACAGAATGATTTACGATAAAGAAAAGACAAGGCAGTAAATTTGCCAACACACACGTTTGCTTAGCTTGTTTTCTTTTCTGCTAATAACATTTCACTGTACAATGAAGCTTGTAGCAGTTTAAAAACTTGTGTTGAAATTCTTTGATAGATTGGCAAAAACAAGCTGCTCAGCAGATCATTCGCTGGAGAATAGATTTGCTTTTCAAAAGTAATATGGTTTCTTGCGATCTCAGATCCGTCAAAGAATTAGACGATCTTTACAAGCAAACAAAGCTGCTCGACCCACGCTGTATCTCTCCAGTGCAGATTGCCAGGAAGCGTCAAAGGTCGATACGGAGGTCGCTACAAGGTTGGTTGTTCGCGCTGGGAAGGATTTCGCTCTAAACTTCAAAAATATGCTTGACAAGTCCAATAAGTTGTTTTTCTGGTGACCAACGCTCGTTTATGAAACTCTGTTTCGAGTGTATGTTGCTGCTTTTGGTGTTTTATTTTAATTCCGTTTAATAAGTAATTTTTTTTCTTTGAATAAAAATGAGAAGCTGAAAAGGTAGAATCGCTTTGGGTACAAAAGCAAGTTGTTATGTTAGGACAAGTACTTGGAGCCAGGTTTATTTCGGCCAAAGGCCGAATTCTTTTTAAATGACCAAAAAAAATCATTTCGGTCAGGGTGACCGAAAGTTAGATTAGTTAATACTGTTACGACGAATTTTATTATTATTATTAAATGACCAAAATGTCTAAGTGAAAAAAACAGGTTTGAAGCAAGTCGTGTCTTATGATCGTAAAGTATTAAAGGTACAGCACTTGAACAAACAGTGGACTTGATGTTTCCGAACAAATGGGTTTGCAACAACGGTGTGTGTCGGTCACACAGCAAGTTCATTGGTTTCAACCCTGTTGCAAAAGTGCAATGATGGTTACAAATAATCGGTGGAGATACTGGAAACATTCACACTTTGTCTTTAACATCTTTGAAATACAGTAGTTGGAATTGGACTGGTGTAATTCTTCTTATAAATGTCGTTGTTTCTGCATAGTTACTCTACTTTTGGTTACAACGTGTGACACTTTGTGTTTATTCAGACAAAAGAGCGGTTGACCCAGGTGAGATCCATTTCAAGACTCGCATGGACTCACAGCACGCGGTCAACAGCATTTTGATGCAAGAAGAGGGGAAGATGAAAGCGAAGGATTTGCGCCAAGGTGACCAGATAGTAGAACTGCATTGTGTGTCGCATAAACGCTTGATTTTCGTATGAAGCCTGCCGTTAAACTGCTATTGTGTTTTTCCTTTGAGGGGGTCTTTTTCTTTCACGCATATTTTGAAGTTTATTTTTCGCAGCATTCTTTCATGCATTGTGATTTTATCTCACGTTTTCTTTTGTCTTTCCGTTTCTCTTCTGTCGAACAAGAAAGCATGAATTCTTTTTGATTATACGCTAGACGCCGTCCCAATAGAGTGACCCGCGTATTTTGCAGATGCGGGAAAGCTGGAGTCGCGGCTGCTCTAGCAATGCTATAGGAAAGAAATAACCTTAGTTCGTGTTGCAGCAAAATGCGAATTGAGCAGTTGTTTTTTTTTGTAAAATGCCATTCGCTTAGAACAGGGTTTCCAAACCTTTTCAGGATCTCGTACCACTCGGTCACCTCGTATTGTCAACGCGTACCACTTCTTCCAGGACAACTAACCTGATCGAGTCTTAGTTTTTTCAGAAAAATGATATAAAAGATCACCACTAACTTTATTGAGATTTTTGTTTTTGTTTACCTTCCATCAATTGGTCGATGAGTGGCGTATATTTGTTAACAGCGCATCGAAAGTCATAATGTTACGATACAATAGGGATAGCAGCTACAGGAAAATTTTTAAAACAAAGCCGATACGTAAACTAGAAAGCTGTGAATCCAGGTTTTTGTGAAAAAAATGTTTGGTACTTGCGGACCACCTGGAAGACCTTCGCGTACCACAGGTTGGGAGCATCTGGCTTAGAATGATGAAAATTGCAGAAAGGTTATAAATTGCAAAATATTTTATTTCAGTAGGATGGCAAGTGATGCTTCATTACAATATAACGTCAATTCTTTTTCATTTGTGAGAGTTTCAATCTTGGAAAATAAGCCAGCGTTATGATTAGAGGTGCGAAGGGCAAGTTACAGATTTTTGTGAGTGTAAAACGGGATTATATAATGGTTGCTGGGCAGGAACGGACTGAGCGTCTGACCCACGCAGGTCTTCAGTATTCGTTATAATGAATACACCTGAGAATGTTCTGGCGCCGGTATAAGATCGGATACGGTCCAGTCTTGCGGACGGTGGTTCTTTCGTGGGGGTACATTTGCGGTCCGTGGTGTGCACCCATGAGAACCAACTCACAAATCTTGCTGACCTGTTTCAGACCGTTCGCGTACGACTTCTTCCTCTTTAGAAAGTGTTTCCCAGCACTTTCCTAGAAACGTCGCTGGCTTTTATGCCTGTGGCAGTGTTTCCCATTCTTTTTAGGCTAACAACGGTACCATACAGAAGCGAGGTATAATTTGCTGCGCCCAGTGGCGAACACATAACAATTCGCTTTGAAGTGTGAAGACATTTTGAAAACGTCATTTCTTATGTTATATTTGAAAACATATAAGTTTTAGTTTTAACTGTTTGCAGTTAATGTGAATGTTTCTCAAGTTCTTATCTGAATCTTGCACGCGAAGTCTTTTTCTCGAGAATTTACGCTCACCGTAACCACGGGTAACCCTGGGGTGTCACCCATGGTACCCTGGGGCGTCGCGGCACGGTCGGGGACCGATGTTCTGTGATGCTACAACTCATCCCGGGCAGGAAGCCACAGTGTATTTTCACAGCAACGGCTCAATTTTCTTGTTTTTTTTCAGCCGTGCTGAGCAAAGGATCCAACAACGTTGCTTCCGCCTCCACGTTCGAATCGGTGTCGTTCGTGAGCAGCACGCATCAGATGAAAGAAGCTGCCTTCGAGACCATTGTACGTCACAATGTTGTCGAAGAAAGAGCGAACCAGCTGAGATGGTAAGATTGTTTACTTCCAAAAGTGCAACTTGCTCTTTTACGTACCGCTTGTTTTCATGCCAGCTTACCGTTGAAACCACTTTTTCAAATGTCAAAGATTCGTGGTTTTCAGGGTTTTTCTACCGAATAGGTTTGAATCAGTTTCACTTATTCCAGGCTTGCTAGTTCGGTGGATATCGGTTGATCTTGCGGTCGCCCCCCATCCGCATCTTTCGCTTGGGAGGGACCGAATGTTCGCTTCATTGCGTCCGCATCGACCTGCGCTCGCCGCGCAACTTGCCCACCGCAAGCTCGTAGCAATTTTTATTGCACAAACCTCACAACATTTACTGCTGTTCTGATCCTCGTGTCGTGCTTCTTTGTTTGTTGGCTCTTAGATGAGGATGAAATAGGCAAGAAATATAAATGCGTTTCAGCTTGAAATTTTTCCAAAAATAGACTACGACACCATTTTCACCATGAAACAAGGGCCAAACCAAGGGCTGTTGTTTCAGAGGATTCCTCACTTTCTTAGATCTTGTGCAATTTTCGTTCATGCACAAACAGTTACTCATGAACTGATGCAAAGCGATTTTGTTCACAGCGCTTTCGTACACGAAAAGGTTGTTGGTTTCTTTAGTCTCCCTGGTGATCTTGAGTTTCCTGCCACCGAGGGTTTATAGTAGAGATATACTGCAATCGTCCGAGAAAGTCATGCTAGATCATAATTTCGGGTTGCCGCGGTGATGATTGTGTTGAGCTGAAAAAAAAAGTTATGGATGTCACTGACGAGTTTACGCCACTTTAATGTTTATATTATGTGAAACAAGTTACACTGGTTCGATTACTTTTTTTTTTCTCACAATACGAGATGAGATTAAACTGTTAATATGAAATGAATAAAAGCTACATCGCATAATCGCATGGAACAAAACAGATCTAATGCATCTGAAAATAGTTCATTTGATATACCTGAAAATTTTTTATACTTAAATAGTAAAGTTATAGCTGAACATATTATGCAATTAATATACCTGACATTCTACGAAGAGATGTACCTGAAATTCTTCTATAGTTATTGTACCTGAAAATATTTTGCATGTTTCATATGTCTGAAAATAGCGTAATGCCTCAAGTGAATATTCCTTTCATCTGCATTTTAATATCACTTCTTTCCTCTCCGAAGGCAAGTTCGGCTCGGCTCGGATCCGATGTCGGACGATGCGAGGGCGGCCGTTTCAAAGCAAAGAAGGGAAGCCGAGCGCTACTACAAGTTCGTGAAGCGAAAAGATCCGAGCGTTGACGAAGAGCTGCTTCGGCAAAGATCGAAGAAAACCTTTCAGCGCACGAGGAGAAAAGCAAATCAGGTTTTTGACTGATAGTTTGTTGTTTTGCGAAACATGCGTTCGACGAAGAATAATCAATCACTTCGCAGCAAATTCGCACAGATTTCCTCGCCCCTGAAATACGAGATGCGTTGTTACTTGTGCCTTCAAGGGAGAGCCACGTCTCCTCTAAACAGGGCGAAAATCAGTCCGACCACTCACTCCTGTTTGCAGTTAGAATGCTTCAGAAGCTCTTTTCTGGCGCTTGCACGCAAGGTCTTTTTCTATAGCCGCTTAAACTTATCCTGGGCTGATGACGTTTCTGCTTCAAGAACTAACTTATTCAGCTGTTTCGATTGTTCGCTAGCAATGCAAACAGCGTTGCTTGGACTTCTGCAACGAAGCAAAAGCTTATGGGAACCTGAACAAAATCCATTCAGTCAACCTTGCCACGCTCTGAACAGTCAGCATAGATAGTTACGTTAACGTCGAAAGATCAGTCTAAACATGGCGGTCTGCTGCTATTAAATTTATGTTTAAAGAAGAACGAAAAAGGTTTCCACTCAAAACTAATTCTGGTTTGTAGCACCGTGTGTAAAGCTGCAGATTTGTAAACGCAGAAGGTGGATTATACCGGAAATGGTAGAAAATACTTTTCGAATTCGGTGAAAATTACTCACCTTCCGCGCTGAGATTCGTCGAAAATCCTGCAGTCTATCTTAACAACCAATATCCTAATCCCTAACAGCAAATGCGCAAGCTTCATCTCTAACCGTAGTCATCGTTTGCTTCAGGTTCCCGGCGAAGCAGCGAGCTTCGACTTGTACAAGAACAAGTTCTGGTCGGTCCGGCACCGCGCGCTCTTTCGCTTCCAACAAGCTGCTCGGACCGTGCTCGTCCGGAAGAGGGCGGAGAAGAAGACCGCTCTGCTGCGGAAAATGATCGAAGAGTTTCGGAACGGGAATGGTGAGCTGAGAGAGGATGCCAAGTGACATTTTGTCCATTTTTGCCGTAAACTTAACGCGAATAATCTGGTCTTCGCTCAAAAGGCTACTCGTAAATTGTAATATTTGCGGAAAGTACAAAAGCAGCAGCAATTCTGAAAAGATTAAGAAAAACTCAGCCCGAATGTAAAGTGATTTATTTTTAAACCATGAGGTTTGAAACAGTTTCCCTCACCAGGTGGTTCGTAGTTGCGCGGCTAAGATATGAACCTCCCCGCAAAAAGAGGCATTCCTTATCGTGTATCACACCCACTCCCCACCACAGGGGGGAGCGAAACGTCTTTCCCTAAAAGTCGTAAAATTTCACCGGGAAATCTTCTCTTCAGCTTGGAGGAAATGTCAGGTCCACTTACGTGAATGATCTGATGTTGATCTGAATAATTTGATTTATGAACCTTACCCTCATCCCCCAAAGGGAGACACACATTTCTTTACCACGTATGGCAAACACTTCCTATCACAGTGGAAGCAAAACGTCCTGGCTAGAAGTTGGAAAACTTGACAAGGAAATATTTTGTTTATCTATACTGCTGGTTGCTACTTTGGTGAATTTTTCATTTTTACAAACTCTTTCACTTATATGCAGCGTCACAATCGAAACTAACAGAAGCCAGCATCAGCGACGCCACCATCACCCCATCTCAGTTGGTGTTCAAGGTAAGATATCTTTCCTTAAAAATTGCAGTCGCCTGAAAAGGTGAAACGTTCTGCAAAAATTCAGAGCACGCATATATGTGTTGGTCAATCACTTAAAGCGACGATCATATTTAAACTGCATGACTTTGTTGGATTATCTCAAAACTTTGCTCAATCTGCGTTTCATGACAGAAACAACTCCCATAGTTTTAGAATCTTTTAGAAACGTTTCACCTCAGAAGGTGAAAGTCTCCAAAATGCGGTTGGCCGACAAACCAGCAGAATGCGGTTGAACGACGAACCAGCAGAGTGCGGTTGACCGACGAACCAGCAGAATGCGGTTGAACAAATAACCGAAATGTTGAAAGTCGAAAGTGGTTGCGTATTGGCAACGTTTTGCTTTAAGTGTCAAATATGTGGTTTGCGCCTTGGTTTTAGTGTATTTATGATTCATTTTTTGTTTCACCCCTTGTTAATTGCGACCCCAATTAGACCCACACACCACAACCATTCACAAGTGTATGAGACAAACTTTTTCCTCTCCTCTTGCTCCGTTCAACCCCGTGAGAATCCACTCACCTCATTTTGGCGCAGCTTCGTTGTCTGCTGTTCATTTCGCACGCAATCACTTCTTTTGAATGTAAACATTGTCGGCAAGCGACCAAGTCTTCTCGCGTCACCAGCAATGCTTCCCTTACCGTAGACAGCTCTCAGCGCATAGTGTTCATTGTTTTGTCATAAACAGGTGGAGTCGCAAGAAAGCAACACAGTTGTGCGACGCGATCCAGCGAGCGCGCTCGTCAAAGCGTTCGTTCCAGAGAAAGTGAAGCCATTCACGTTTCCCGTCTACGTCTCCCCCGACACCAAGGACGACATTGTGAGTGGTTGAGACACGGTTGGCGTCGTTTGCTGTTGCGCTGTTGTCTCATTTTACAAAAAAGCGTCCAGATCGACTCACGTTTTCCTCGCCGACGTACACCTTTCGCGCGGCGTGACTTCTGAACAACAGCGTAGTTCCATCTTGGAAAAATAGGCGTATTTTCAAAAAATTAAACGTGTTCTAAATGTTGATGTCGATTAATTTTTTTATATTTCCAGGTTATGCTACTGCAGCAGATGTTTGAGCGCGTGTTCAAGTAACGTTTTTGTGATACAGCATTGTTGCAGGCCTAACTTGATAGTCTTCGAAAACATGTCGCATGCTTCCTTGAAACACTGAAATATTGGTCGATGCCGATGGCACTGGTGGCGGCGTGCAATCCACTTGGGCGGTTGTAAAACGTCAACGGAGAAGCTCCAAGCCAGAACGCCAGTCACTGTTTAACGTTGGTCTTGCGTTGTCTTAAACCTTCAGCTCATCTGCGATTTGATATCGCACTTAACAATGAAACTCAACCACAGGCACTTTTAGTGTACATTGGTGGGTCGTCAGGTTTGTTTTTTTGGTGTGAGGGGGGACAAAAGTACATGGAGATACATTCCATAAAGGACCGAAAAGTGATCATCGTCCATTTTCAGTTGGTGGGGGGTCGCGGCACCCCCGTCCCCACTGGTGACGAATATTGACCATTTTCGCGCGCCATTTTTATGCAGATAGAAAAAATACCTTTTTCCACTATCTGTTGCAAATTGTACAGACGCCGTAAAATCTGTTGCAAATTGTACAGACGCCGTAAAATCTGTTGCAAATTGTACAGACGCCGTAAGTGGCGCCCAAACAGTATTGCAAGACCCTGCTTGGAATCAGTTTCAGCAGCAGAGCATAATTTTGTCTTTCCAGGCCCCTGACGCCTTGGGGGAGGTCCCGGCCGCTACGAGTGACGTCGCAGTGAAGCGATTCGTCCCTTACCACGACCTGGTCGTGCCGCGTTATTACGAGCTGGCCGGGTATTCCCCCCATGACGTGTACGAGTGCCTGCACAGCTACGTCTCCCCCGCTCTGGCGCGACCCCTGAGGACCGGTGCTGAGGTGAGCGGTCGATGAATGCGAATTTAATTTGTCGGAAATGTGTTAAGTGTCCATGCGGCGATGTAATGCTTGTGGAATTAGATTTGAGTCTCATACAAAGTAAGACTTTACTGTGGGTAAGTACAACTTGTCAGATGTTTCCCGCTAAGTTTTTCAGATTTGGGGCTGTGTTATTTTTAGCGTTTTTTTCTGAGGCAAATTCAGAATACTTTTAAAATTTGTAACTTCCAAATACCACAGATTGGTGCACGTCGTTTTCGATTTCTTGCCTGAATGAACAACTGCCAGCTGTTTGTAATAAAGTGCGTTAATTTTCATTGTTATGAAACTTTCCTGCATCTTCCAATCCATCTGCACTCCGGTACTTTCATTCACCCTGCATTGGTTTTCGAACCAAAACTAATTATTCCGTAACTATTGTATATTTTTTCAGCACTGCACTTTTTGACTTCAAGTTACGTGCATGTGTCGCAGTAGTTCCTTCATGCGTCACACAAGTCCATTCATGCGTCACACAAGTCCATTCATGCGTCACACAAGTCCATTCATGCGTCACACAAGTCCATTCATGCATCAAACCATTCTGTTGCACTGTGGTTTGTGGTTAAAATGTTTTATGTTGAATAAACGACATTGAGCGAGATTCACCGTTTGACTATCAGACTCATGTGAACTGCAACCGTTTCTATTAAAATTGTTCGCATTTCTGACGAATTTGCATGTCCTGGCCAATCATTTAAATTGTCCAACATCGCAAAGCTTTTCAGACTCTCTGTGTTTGGTGAACCTGAACCCATGGTTACTGAACCCGAACCTATGGTCAGTGAACCTGATCATATGATGTCGCTGCCACTGACAACTGAAAGTCGAATCCGACTTTGTTTGTTTAACAGTTGAATTTGTTGCCTCCCACATTTTATTTTATTAATTTCAGGATGAAATTATCAGCGGGGCATTCGCTGTCAATCAAACTAGTGAGGGGGACGAGGTACTTAAACTCAAGCAGACCCCATCCGTAGCCCTGGATGAGGAATCGGCTCTCCACATTTCGACCCCCCAAACTGACAGCGAACCGACCCTGAAACCGAATGAATCATCGTCGTCATCCGGCCTCATCCCCCCTGCCGGTCTATTCAAGAACCCTCCTCAACACAGACTGTATATTTTCGTAAGTGATATTTTGCCACTGAATTTTTTATAAGTTGAACATTTTGAGTACGATACCTAGAAAAATTTATCTATTTTTGGTTTAATGTTTTTTTTTTCATTAGTGTCAGAATATTACCAAAATTACTGGAATATTTATGCATTTCTGCGCCGTGGCTCTGCAAAAACGCGTGCTACGGGTTTTTTATTTCGCATATTTTTTTAACAATAGTCATTGTTTAAAAAACTGGTGTATTTCTCTGCACCTGTTGTCGCATGATAAAAATGCAACATTGCTTTCTCCACTTCACCTTTTTTTTTTACATCCCTGGATGCACTGCAGTTCAACACCTGATTGCTTTGTCACGAGCTGTGGTGCAATGGCAGATAACAAATCCATCCACGCCTTAACGGTTTTTTTAACCACGTGGGTTGTTCCTTTTCTCCGAACAGCGGAAGGCAAAGAGGACCTTCGCCCCACATCAAAGCATCTGCAGCGTCAACAACAGAGCTGGGGGGACGCGACGCTACAACAAAGCACATTTCGCTGTAGCGAAAGCAGCTGCGGATTTTGTGTCGGGGTCACCACGTGATGGCAGTCAATATGTCAGGGGCGCTTTTCGTTTTTCAAACGATTTAGAGCGGGGGGAGGGCTAAAAACTACGATTCGAGGGCCAAACCTGTCCCGGGAAACCATTTCATCCGGCCCGCGAAGACATCTAGTTAGTAACTGAAAACAACACGTTTTCGAAAAAATTGTTGATTTGGTAGAATACAACATATCCCGAAACAATCACGTTTTGCGCGACGGCCACGTGGATGTTAGTTGGCTGAGTGTGACTGTGCTACAGACTAGCCTAACCTCAGCTGATAACGTTGCCGCAATCTGAGTTTTTTTAATATCAGGTACATTTCGTCGGAAGCCAAATATTCCCACCATGCTAAAATCGAACAAGCAATCTTACCATTTCGGTAAACGCATTGCTATTATCAAACAACATTCACGTTTTGACATCATATATATTTGAACCGGGAGTTTTGTCAGGCCCTTGAACTGTTATATAACATTAGCTTACGTGGCTCTTTGACAAAAATGTTTGGAGACCCCTGGCTTGGACGAATGCCGACCCCTGTACAACACCACTGCCTATATCTACACAGCATCTCGCGTCAAATACTTCTCCTGCCAAAGCAAACAACGCGTGAGAACAGCTTCATGCCTGGTTACCCAGTGCTCGGTCGCGTTGCCCAGTAATTATTTGGCTAAACGTTGCGTTGTGACGAAAACAAAGTATGTGTTGTGACGCAAACAAAGCGTTTGTTGTTTTGTTGCAGAACCCGGCGCCCGGCATCACGCAGCATTACCTGCCTCTGCCTCACAGTGAGGTCGACCACGACTACCATCTATGCCCAATGCCCAGGCAAGTACTGGGAAGGTTAATGGCTTCGAGAGAAGCATAATATGCTCGGAAGTGGTTTGTAGCGAAAAAAAGAAGTTATAAAATCATTTGCAGCCTGCTCGTCGGCAATTTAGAAAACAGAAACCAGGCTTGCTGCATCTGCTGTAGATCTGCAGCGCGCTTTTAAATGTAATCGAACCTGGCATGGAAGAAGTTGGACGTCGTCTTCGTGCAACATTTCGCGCTTTGTTACTCGATCTGGTATCTCGGGATCAAGTCTTTTCACCGTAACATGTGGTTTGTTCTGATTTTTAGATACACAGAGCTTCCCAAGGCGAAGAAGTTTCTCCAACACGAGGTATAGTTCGTTTGCTGGGTACGATTTCTTTCATTCCTTATGTTTTCCACTTTTCCTACAATTGGCCAGATACCAGATACTTTTTCTGACGTTCTCTTATACTGAGATCCGCGCCTCCAACCTCTTCAGCGTTTTTCGAATCACGTATTCAGTTTTCAACAACTCATAACATTTCGGGGTTCTCGAACAGTTTATCGAGACTTTAAACAAAAAACTTATCATGAACATGAGATACGCGCACAAACGAAAATTATGTATTCACGAAAAAATTGTGGTCAGTTGGCGATCGTGCAGCAGAGTACGCGCCACGGATGCTCGTGAGGTGGGTTCGATTCCCGGTCGGGTCTAAAAAAAAACGGTACTTGCAGCTTTTCCAGTCTCGTGCTGGGTAAGGAAAGGTTCACGGGCGATGTGGCCTCTGCCATGTCACCAGTACGTGTGAATCTCGGTTGCCTTGGCCTCTTATGCCTGACTGCACACACCACACCGGCCGGCTACAGATAGCTGAGCACGTGCCACCAAAACTAATAGACTCCGCTGGAATCTCCGTCGGGCCATACCGAAGACCTGAAAAAGCGGCACTGCTCTCGACGTTAATTGGTGCAAGGAACAGTTAACGCTCGATGCCGTCATTGACTCGCCACCAGCGCAGCATTCACTGCGAAAGTAGGCGCGTATCCCACGGCGCATATAAAGCGGTGTTGCAACTTCTCCGGTGGCTTTGCGTTGATTGTGTGATTCACCACGAACGGGATGTGCGCGAAGAACAATAACATATATATGTGGCGGGAACAAGCAATAATAGAGTGATTGCGGTGCATGATCTGTATTGTTGCTTGCTACCACGGTGCGAAGCTTTGCGCACATGCCGCTCGGGCTTTCCGATCGCAAAAGCGGAAACTGGCGCCGCAGGCCAGTCGTGCCACTTCGACAGGAATACAAAAGCGAGTGCAATGAATATTCTATTTCTTTCATTTCTTGAAGACAAACTCCTGAGATGGGCAAATGATTCAACGATTCAATTTTTCGCTTATTTTTCACAAACTATTGTATGAATGAGCGTCGTTAGCTTTATCCATCAAAATCGCTACGAACCTTACGCAATGCATTGGCAATAAACAAACGGTGTTTTTGTTGCAGGACGTCATAAAAGGCCTTATGACGTGGAAGAAGTTTTCGTCGCACGGTCTTAGTTCGTTATCGAACATTCCAACTCTGACAAATGTCTGGGTGCCCCGATGGTGAGAGAAGCTTTTGCAAAAGTGTAGCCAGACGCGTTGAGTGTGAGGTGTAGTGTGCTGTAAGTACCGTTGTATAAGTTACTGAAATGACTGCTAATAGCAGGAAATGTGATGTTGAAAACGTGATGCTTTCGTGCTGACAACGTTTATGGCAGGTATATGCTTTGTTGCAGTCCCGTCGCCACGGCGGGCTTTTGGAGGCTTAGCCCCCCAAACAAAGCTTCAAGCCTCCCAAATTGAATTATGAAACACTAGAAATCAGTTAAGTTTTATCAAATGTTGACAATGCCGAGCCCCCCTGCACGAACGCAAAACCCCCCTATTGAAAACTTTCTGGCGACGGTTCTGCTTCGTTGTTGTCGCTGACCAATAATGTCTTGCCACGTGTCATTCGCAGGAGCGCCGATTTCAGTCAGGCCATGATCCCGACACAACCCCCTCGACTTTTGACAGGAATGCCCAAAGATGACGAGCAGAATCTTGCAGAAGAGTAAGAAATGTTTCACTTTTATCGCGAAAATTACTCGCTTATAAAAGTGCCTTGAGTTTTGTTTCTCTTTTCGTGCAATAATTTTCGTTTTATTTTTTTTTATAATTTTGCAATTTTGTGAGCATTTTTCATAGAGACGCGTAGGCCAACTGGTCACCAACGACGCCAGACCAAAAATCGTGCTTCTCGTTATGTCTGGAGCCTTTCCCACCTTCAAAAGCAGAAACCGTGTTTGGACACTGTATCATGTCAGTGCTGTGGCCATTTAACCCTATCAACCTCTGCAAAGGCCCCATTGTAGACAAATACTTCATTCGCAATCAACGCATTTAAAACATGATTGAAAAGGGATTTCCGTAAGAAAAAAGGATAATTGAATGACGATTCAGAATCGCTGGCAAGTTTGTTGACCAGCGACAGTGGTTGAATGAAGTTAACTATCCTGCCCCGTCGGCACTTAACGTTGCTGCATGTTCATGTCATTGGTTCACGTTTCTTGTCAACAGACCTGGCGAAGTGAAATTCCCGCTGCTGACCCCGGAAATGATCAAAGCTCAGTTCTCGACCGGAGATGAACTTTGCGCAGAAATGGAGGCGCTCGCTGCGGAGGAAAACCCAGCCAAGAAGGAGTAAGTCGTTGTTACCCACTGTTTTTCTTCCCGTTGAACGTGCGATGCTGTTTACCGTGCCTTTCCTGCAAGGATAAATGTGTTTCACTCATTTGCCTTGAATAAAGCTACGCCTCACTTATTACAGTGCTTCCCAAACTTTTTTAAGCGCGAACTAAATCTGAGTTCAATGAACATCTCACGATCCAAGCCTGAAACATCGAGATAAATTTGCTTTACGTGCTTAGGAAGCGAAAATGTTTCAAACTACTCTGCTACTACACAGCTAAATTTTCATACTATCAACCCTGATACTCCACTGACTTATTTACTGAACCCTTCAGCTCCAAAATACTTCCGTAACCAACGAATCTTAACTTAGCAACCAGTTGCCTAGTTACGGCTAGTGGCTGCGCTGCCATTAAAACTCACAGAAAACCACTTATGATGCAATAATCCAGTTAGGACGAAGCCAAATGATATGCGTATGATGCAATAATTCAATCTATGAAGGAATTGAAAGAACTTGAAAAATGAAAAGAAAAACGTTCGTTTTGACAGATTTGAATCACCTTGGCGCGACCCATTTTTCGACCCTTCGCGACCCATACTTTGGTAACCGCTGACTTATCATAACTGGCTCAAGGCAGTGAGATATACATGTTCAACTTTCCTGCGTGGAAAGTTCATTGTTCACCCCGTTGTTTTCAATTTTTTCACTCTGTTTTGCTTTTTCATTCATTATTATCAACATAACCACTGAATAGTTTATGCCGCCAACAAAAGCCCAGAATGGCAGAAGGTCATCATAGTTGTTAATTTTTTGTCGAGCATGTCATGGCCGTGAGTTCGATTTACAAAGTGTAACGAAGTATACTCAAAAATATCTTTTTTATTGTCATTTTTTCCTTTTCCGCTTGTTTTCCATTGCTCAGAAGTTTCCTAATCGCTTCAGAGCTTAAGTCAGTGGCGTGAAGTACAAAATAACGTAGTTGTCCTTAGTACTCTTCTGCGTGTTACACGTGATGGCTCCGTCAGATCATAACCTTTTTTCCAAACAAGGCTAAACTGCTCACAACTTACTGATCTTCATGCAATCAATCTTCTTAAATCATTCCAGGGCAACAGTCAGCTCCACCCACTTTCCCACTTACGCCGACAACGGCCTATCTGGTTATGCTCCAACTGCAAAGTGAGTCCATTCTCGTGTTTATTTTCCGGCTCCTGCAGTTACTGTATATTTTGTTCGTCAAAAATCTTCATAACGTTTCGTGCTTCGTGCGATAGAGACGCTACTGAAAGTCACGGTGGTTGATGTAACTGCGTTAAACTTTTTGCAAAGCGCAATTCGAGGTAGAAAATTGCCTGCATGGAATGCTGGATGTTCCGCTTCGAACCCACTGCAAATTGACGTTTCAGACACTTTCGCTAAAATCAGAGAAAACAGCGGAACTTAACGCAAAGCTCCAAAGCGCCGATGGTGTTAATTTTTCAGATTATTGCAGTCAATATAAATAGCAGCATACAAATAATTAACCTTTGAGATGACATAGTTTAAACTGCTCAGCGCAAAAGAGATTGAAAAACTATTTTGAGACGACCGAAGTGCATCGAAGCACTATTGCACTTCCGTATATTGTGAGGCAGTTGCGTCACAAAATCGCGCGACTTGACCCTTAACCTTTCACGTATTCTCCGAACAAAGGTTTACATCTAAGTCTTAGGTCGCTCTTTTTAGATGTTCCAACCATTGGTTGTCGGTACCTTGCAAAGTGTGAGAGGTTGGAGGTACCTGTTATAGTGTTCTTGGTACTCCACTGTTTTGCCGCTTTTGTACAACGTCGCCTGTTTTTCGCGTCAACTTTTGCCTCCTTTGCCACAACCGTCTCTCTACAGCAGGGGTGGGGAACCTATTTACTATCACGGGCCGCATGAGTTGTGCATTATGGCTGGCGGGCCGCAAAATCAATCAGTTTTATCGTAAAATTCTACCTTTATCTAACTATGAGGAAGCGTGACTTCTCTTGACTTACCACCTAAGTACCTGCTTATCGTGAATCTTCGTTTTGACTCGACGTTGTACTCTAACTTGGGTAACGGAAATTCTGATGCGGGCCATACCAAATGTTCATGAGGGCCGCAGGTTCCTCACCGCTGGTCTGGATGATAACAACAGACGCCGTGGATTTTTCTTCAGATATTAATTTTGAACATATACGCTTGTATTGAGAAGTCAAAACACAGAATAGTCCTTGAAGTATAGCGCCGGCTGACTGCGTCGCAAAATGATGCGTGGGGCGAGGATATGGAGGGGTGGGGCGATGGTGCCTTTTTCCTGGAAGTTTGTTTACTTGTGTTTCGCAGGAGCGAAAAATTCGAGCTGGAAAAAAT
>JGI24021J15306_10001947_pt1 | contig 21352 bp, 17 predicted proteins | sample Ectturendosymbi1_FD_15306 | JGI IMG/M metagenome (IMG submission 15306)
CATTGAGTGGACAGGAAATTCACGACATCCCAACCGTTCTTTGAATTGCAATTGAGCTGCGTGGATAGACTTCTGCCGAAAATATGCCTCAACTATCAATATCTTTTGCTCAATAGTCCATGGCATCTCGAAGGTCAAATTTGGTAGACTTTTAGAACATTAATTCTACTTGGTAAATCTGAAAAATAAAAAGAATTGATTGATTATTTCAAAAGTTATTCAAGTTTAGGTGATGACCGTTTTTTTTGTGTCACCCTAAATGAAATATCATTTACTGAGCTATAAAATATCATTTCAAAATACAATATCGTTTATTTTAATATCATTCATTTATTTTTTAGTATCATTTATTTTTTAATATAATTTATTTTTAATATGATTCATAATTTTGATATCATTCAAAATACAATATCATTAATTGAAAATAAAACAATCGTTTATTGAGCTCAGGTACACGAAGTGTTGGCGGGCCCCTCCATCATTTCAGAAATGTTGTGAAAGATTTGCTGCAGATAAAATCTAGTCCTCCGAGTGGGAAACATACCCAAAATCGTCGGGCTTCCACCACTTCTCTGGATCTTGAATATCCCCGTTTTCTTCCCAAAACGATTATCCTCTCTCTTACACGTTCTTGCACACTACTGTTTCATAAATTAACTTTCTCGCTACAAATATTATATGTCAAATTATATGATAAAATATCATAAACATGTGCATAATTTTGTCGGTACAGCGATACAGGGATTTAGCGACTGGTTTTGTATTGACAACTAAATCCATTACTTTTCTACGCAATGTGCAGCAGTGACGACATATTGTTCTTCCACGAGAGATCCTCCACAGAATGATTTCCTTGCATCCAATCCGTTACCTCCTTAAGGTAAAAAAATCTAAGTTAGTTTGATTTTACAGTTTGGACAAATCATTTTCATGGAATGAAGTTTGCACGACCATGCCATCGATGGGAAAAATTCGCTGATGTTAAATTGTTATTTTTTGTTATTTTCGCAAATTAAACAAACAAACACGATGCTTTCAAAGCGAGTTTAACTCTTTGTGTACTAAATAAAAAGGATTACATTTCAGAAAGAACTCGATGTAGCTCAAAAGTCATAAAAATGCCACTTGTTTACGCCCTTTCTGTGTTTCATAGGATTACTCATAGTCTTACAGAAGCTTTGCCAAGTGGAAAAACTAAAACATGTAAAAACACATCAAGCATCGAAAGTGCGCAGATAAAAAGAAGTGGGATGAAAATGATTTTGCATTTCCTCATCATCATGCAAGAGCGGAACACATTGGAAAAATGAAGAATTGTAAAAAACATCACAAATTTGAAGTTGGAGGATAAAAATGTTAAATGAAGATGCATATAGCTGAACAAATGCACGCAGATTGCTTAACAAAACAGGTAACTTTTTGCTGACAAACATCAGCCTAACTGCTAAATCAGACAGATTTAGCTAAATGGAAATTCAGAACTTGCTTAGCTAAATCGGATAGATTTGGCTAAGTTGGAAAATATGTTACTGATTTAATGTAGCCTGTTTTGATTGAGCCTCACGTGGACTTTTCAAAAAATCAGTGTTGTTGGCCTAAAGAAAAAATCCACATAGCTAAAAGCACAAAACAGACACAGGCCGAATTCAAAACATGCTTCAGTGTAGTTAAGTACTGTAATTGCAATATATTGCAAGAATCCTTGCTTTTGAAAATTCAGTCCAAATGTTTATCAGGATTGCTGCTACAGGTAGGACTAGTAGGTTGAAAACACAAACGAATATTGCAACGAAAAAAAGTGCTAATGAAGACCTGAAAGCATCCTGCTTTCAACGACAAGAGTATATATTAGACCAACAAACAACAACAATGGAGGAAACTAAACCATTAGGCCTAACCGCTTACCGTGTTTGGCAAAAGCAATGACAAATCTGAATCTTGCATCAAAATTTGCACCTAAACCACCACCCAGTCTCGTCGCCACGGAGGTGCTTTGATGGGCTTAGCCCCCCAAACAAAACTCCAAGCCCCCTAAATTGAATTTGAAAGGCTATAAATCAGTGCAGTTTTTGACAAAATTTAGAATGTCAAGCCCCCCCCCTGTACAGACAAAAAGTAAAATTATGATAGAAGCAGAACCGCCACCAGAAAGGCTACCCCCATTGTAGACTTTCTGAAGACGGTTCTGCCACCACCACAATTTTATTGCCATCTATCATCTAGGCAAACTAATATTATAACGAAAATGTACTAATAGTCTAGGCCAGGCCTGCCCAACCTTTCTAGTGTTGCGGGCCACTTTCACATGAGGAAATTTTTCGGGCCACAAACGTTTTTGGTGACGTAACAATAACCTATTGTGACGTAACAAATCCCTTGATTTTAATTAGTTTTATGCAATAACACGCGGTGATAATGAGTCCTATAGTTGTACGCAGTGTTGCTAGCTTGTATGGATGTAAACCAAATCTAAAAAATTGACATATTTTCGAAGCGTTTGTTATACAAGTTTTTGGGTGGTAAGCCCATAACAGAAACAACAGGTATAATTCTGGTGTGTTTTGATGGCAAATATACTTCAGCCTATAAAAAAAAATTCTAAAAATTTGAAACGTCTACTTACGAACTTGTTACATCGCGGGCCACTTAAAACAACCTCGCGGGCCGCGGGTTGGGCAGCCTTGGTCTAAGGCGATTTGTGCTAAAATAGCTCAGATGATGATAAAAGCATGAAAATTTGTACACATGCAGGTCACATCATTCTAAACATTTTCAGAGGTGGAGCAAACATTTTCAGAGGTGGAGCAAACTCTACATAGCCTAGCAACGGTTGCTATGCAAGATATTTTCCATAGCAACATATATATAAGATGCCTGCAGACCAATTTTGCAGAACAATTTTGATGTATTTCAATATATGTAGCTTTGCTCGTCATGCCGACAGCACACTGGAGTAATCGCAATATACAGATAATAATAGGAACAGTTGCTAGGCAACAAATTTTCCTCAGCAACCAACCATATTTGATGTCTGTTTACCAATTTTACTAAACATTGTGTATATACATATTAATAATATGCACCTTTACTATTCATAATTCCTTTACTATCTAGCAGGTTAACTGCATGTGGTTTTAAGATGGTTGCTAGGCAAGGCAGTGCATTTGCCTGACTGTAAAGCCATATGGGCTTTCCTAATCTGTCAATTACTGTTGGCCTAGTTTTAAATAACAATACGAAATAGATAATACAAGCTCATGATGATTTTATTGAATCATAATCCATGCATTTTAGTGTTCTTTTCAGGGTTTCAGAGTAGATGTGTAGCTACTTATTGGTGTCGGGAGACAGATGTAGTCTTCAACTAACCTCCCGGTGCATGCTCAGAAATGGAAAGCCCCTCACCAACAACTACCCAGACAAGTGACTGGTCAAAATGCGTTTTTTTCAACTGGACAGCAAACAACCATTGACACGTCCTATCCATGCAGGCTATAAGATAACTGCTGAGAACATCAAGCAATTTAGCGAAATCCAGTGCATGCAAGTACAAATGGATGTCACACGTTTGGACCATGGAAATGGCGTGGAATCCACATTTTAAGGAACAGAACGCAAAGTGGCATAAATCCTGTTATTTGAAGTTTGGCAAAAGTAAATTGGAACGTGCCAAAGAGGAAAAGCGAAAATTTAATGAAGAACCTACAACCTCAAAACGTTTTTTTTTCACACGCAGCATCAGTGGAGAATCATACGCCAGCACACAAATGGACAGTGAAACCCTGTTTGTTTCTTCTGTTCCAAACCAGAAACTACGAAAGAGAAACTTCACGAGGTCTGCACGTTTCAGTTAGATTACCGTGTGCGGAAATGTGCACATGAGATTCAAGACGAGGTTCGTCAGGAAAAATTAAGTGCAGGAGACCTTATCGCCCTTGAGGCAAAATATCGTGTAAGATGCCTAACCAATCTGTACAACGGAGCACGTGGATAGGTTCAACAAATTCTATGTATCTCAAATGTTCAAACGTGTAAAGTTATCGCATTAGGTGAACTGATATCCTACATAGAGGAGAAGAGATGAAGACATTAAGGTGTTCACACTTGCAGATCTTACCAAGCATTACACTCAGAGACTAGATCAGCTTGGTGTGGATGTCACCACACGAGTAAACAGTAAGCACCTTATGGACCGAATTCTAATGCATCTCCGAGATTGAAAAGCCTACAAGGAAGGGAGAGATGTATTCATCGCGTACGAGGATGATATAGGCACCCTTCTACGTCATGCTTACCAGAGTGAGATGAACAGAGAGTGTTATGATGACTCAAATTACCGACTTGATCCGTCTTGACACTTTCTCACAGAAGATAACACTCTCAGGGTAGTTTGACCAGAACAGTCAGGTGGAATCCGTGCCTCTGTCACTTGTCAGCGTGCTCATCAATGGGTCATGTACTGTATTATGGGTCAGACGATCAACAAGAACCTTTGTCGTCCAGTGCTCGCCATCGCTCAGTTGTTAGTGTTCAACTGCATCAAGAGGCAACGAGACTATGTACTACATGTCTATCATGGCAAAGATCGGATGACACCATTACCCATCTACTGTATGTGGGACTAAAAACCCATGCATTAACAAGAGAACGGCAGTTGGTCAATTTTTTGGTGCGTCAGCCTCATATGATCGAATCACGGATGCAATCACATCGATGGGAGATAATGTCTGCGAGTATTATCACCAGATTGGCACAGTCTGTCCTCCCCAGATCTAGAAAGGTCAGACGATCACCGCAGCAGCTGACAATATAGACCATAACTCCAGCTCAGCCACCTCCACAAGTTCATTTAACGGTGCAAGTTTGTCCTTGTTCGAAAATATTACTGCTGAGACTACGAGTGGTGATGAGATCGTGGTTTCAACCGTTCAAGCAAATCTTTGAAGAGGCAAAGGAAGGTGATGGACTTACCCGTGGCTTACAGTGAAATATATCCCACAAGTCTGCCATCAGGCGATATTTATGTTCCACTCACTTCTGGTAACCTGACACCTTCTTGCGACAATCTGAGTGACAAGATGGAAAAAGAATACAACTGGCTCAGTCATGTTGAAAAGTTGCATGCAGAGGAAATATCCTGCGAGTGTAACATATCTTGGGCCGCATATCATGCCAGTCGAAAATGGCAGAATTAAACCTTTACCATCGATCAAAGCCATGCTGCCTCTGTTTGTCGAGGAGGCTATCTCCCGATCTATGCTGCGTCACCGCTTTGATGTTATTCGGGCAGCTGCGCAACATGTCAACCCTGTGCAGATTCCAGTGATTTGCGTCAATCAGCCACTGTTCGCAAAACTAAAACAACTACAATGGTCCATTGACCGCGAGTACGGAGAGGACAAGCTTGTAATCCTTCCTGGTGGACTCCACACGGAGACGACTCCCTGCAAAGTCCTGGGTCATTGGCTAGAAGGGGTTGGATGGGTTGAAGCTCTTCAAGAGGCAGACCTTGCCACTCCTGGAATCGCAGAATCTTTCCTCAAGGCATCCCATGTCACTCGGATACGAGATGCCCATCAAGTAACTGCATGCACACTGTATATTCTCTTGAAGAATGCACATGATGCGTATGTTGTTGCAAACGTAGAAGGCCCTTCAGAGAGTTTCAGCATGTGGAGCACGCGTCGGAAGACTGAAAGTCTATAATTCCTGTACTGGTACACAAACCTTGTGTACAGATTACTTACAACAATGTGTAAAGATTATATTTTTTTCAAACATTTCTCCCTTGTAAATTTTAAGGCAGCACGAGGTGGAAACATCATTTACAAATAGGTAACAAGATACAAATAGACAGTTTGTATGGTCTATCCGTTGCCTAACAACGAACATGAATGCTATTTTCTTCAGTTGACACTTACAGCGGCTTTAAAACATGCCTTTAGATGCGTTTGATCCAAAAACACACAACATCCCTTCATAATAGATTAAACATGATAAATGGCTTGTTGCTAGGGTAAACACGCTTCTTAGCTACCGTTGCTAAGAAGCATCCTTTATTCATTGGTTCCACCTTTGAAAACGTTCATCATAGGCTCAAGTGTATTTGTGCCAAAGTTCATGCTTTCATCATTAAGTGAGCAATTCTGGCCATATTTTGCACCATTCGCCTAGCCCTAGACTATAATGCAGTCCTGAAACACCCTGCTTTCATCGACTGGCATAGTTGTTTCAACGATTGGCCTAGCTGTTGTCAGAATCTGTCCGATTTAGTCAAATCTGTTCAGATTAACTAGATCTGCCTGCTTTAGCAGTCTTTTTGCATGAAATGCGTCCGATATAATTTTTTCACGAACGGCGCCCCATACAGAGGTTATGTAACTCCAAGGACCAGGCGAAGTGACTACATCTCCGACCTTGCTTGGTATTGTAATTGTTGAGCCAACAAACTATTTGAGGTTGCTGTTGACCGTTAGGTATATCGATTCCTCCTAGGGTTGCTGCCCTCGCGACCCTCCCGTGAGGAAAAGCAGGTATGAAAATGAATGAAATGAACGAGCGTTATCTCGTTATTTTTCGTGATGTTGTTCACCACAGTAGCTGACCACTTATTGGCTTATCAGTCATAATAGATCCAAGTATTTTCTAGCTATACATTTGTGTAGCTATGGGCGAGCAGAAAGTGTTTTTACGGAAATATATTATTTCAGGGATCTTTCGCAGGAAGAACGCAGAGAAAGATAAGTCACTTGAATTACTGCTCCTGCTGTCTTTTAAGTAAAGATGCAGAACAAAAGGTTGCAGTACCATATTTACATTATATGTTGCCTTTTCATTGTCTGATTTTTAGCGTTATATCCCCGGCCTATGAGTTTTTTTGTTAAAATGGATATAACTTTTAAACACGTTTGCACCTGAATATGATCTTTTTATCGTGCATGTGGCATAGCGATGTGGGGCAGCTTATGCTGCATGAAAAACTCACCGATGTCCAAGTAAGCCATCCAAGGCCATTCGCCCACTCGAGCGTACTTGCCTCCGATAATCTGCTGGCCAACAACACTGGCTTTCTGCCCCTTTAAACCACAATCTGTAGCAAAGTTTACACATTAATCCTAGCAATTCAGCTCGCAAAAAATTTAAACTGTAGGAATAGAGAAGCTGTAACGAAGTAAGAAACAATCACTAAACAAGTGTGATGGAAGCAAAAATCACTGAAAAGCGTGCAAAGGCTCTTTGAAGCAATCGAACTTTCTAATATTGAATTATGAGTTTCTGATATTGAATTATGAGATCCGGATTTTGCAGGATTTTGCGGAATAGCTTTTCCTCATAAATTTTGCCAGAAGACTAAGGAAAGGGGTGAACTCCGAAGAGAATCATGAATGCGCACAAAAACAACAAATGTTTTAATAAAACGCACGATAAAATTTCTCATTGTACTATTTTTAGTTCATTGGAGCAGGAAATGGTTGACGGGGCATAAACGATTGCGTGACCGGTAGTAATGACATAAACCAAACAAATTACTTTAAGCTTTGTTCACCAAACAACAAACATCTTTAAAATTAACCGCAAAAATCACATTTGGTATGCATTCTTGGCATCCCATACGTTTGAAAACCGGAGATCATTTTCCAAAAGACGTGGTTTTGCTACGGTCTCACTTTATCGTGCGTATGAAGTTGTCTCAAGCTATGCACCGCAGTTGGAATTCGTAACGCTTATGTGAAGGGTGCAGATACAAACAGGATCGCGATTTTCAGTTCCGCAGCGTACCATCAGACTGCTGTCCTCCTTGTGCCACTGTAGCTTGTGCTTATCAACCGCAACTGTTTTAACGCGATTTCAACCTAATCCCAACTTCAGGTAACCTTCAGAATTATACTACCAATCCACCACATGCGCCCTTTTCAAGCAAATCATAACATACTGCTGGTACAACAGAGTTTTTATCTTGTAATCTCGCAAACGTGAATAAATTCGAACATATAAATAAATTCAAATTCAATGCGCGTTGTCGTTAACTTTTTAGATGTCCAACGCGCGCGTTATCGTTAACCGTCTACTCTTTAATTTGAAAAAAGTGGCACACGTGACAAGACCTGGATTTACGCTTACAGTTGCCATGGTAGCCATGCACTTACTAGGGCGACAGACCGGAAGGCTTTCGTTTACAAATATAGAATTTGGATTAGACCGGACATGCCATTCTTCGTCATCTCCGCAGAACCAATCACCAGAACCACTGATCCTTTCATACCTGAATCACAAAGACGAACTCTGCTCTTAAAAAGTGAGAAAAAAGACTAGAACACGCGTGAAATTCTTTTTTTTTTCGTTCAGATGCAAGAAAACAAAACTCATTGACAAGCTTTTTTCATGTGTCATCGGGCTTTAAAAGATCCTGCATCATCCTAAACTTGGTAAACTATACACTAAAAGATTTTAGGAGCAAGTATGTTCAAATCAACTTTTGGGAGAAAAAGTTCGAGCATGGTATTTTCGAGCAATTGCTATTTGTCTACAATAGTTGGTGGCAGGGTCGATTGATTTAAAGTTGTATCAATCATATAGCTTCTGTGATGTCAAAGATTCTATGTCAACTAACTACGAAAATAACATGTGGACTGAAATCAGTAATCCTTGCAAACTCGGAAGTCAGAACTGTTAGAGTAGGCCTGGCCAACCCGAGGCTCGCGAGCCGTAGCATTAAGTAGCTTGAAAATGACAAAATTAAGGATTCATACCGGCGTGTGAGTAGAACTGCTGAACATTAAAGAAAAGTACTTTTCAGAGGTAAATATTCAGCAGTTGAATTATGATTTCTGTACAATCTAAAACTAAAACAGATTGTTTCCGACGTGGGATCTAGAAAACCCTGACTGACGTGTAAAAAGTTGTAAGGCGCCTTTGAGTGCGTTTGCTGATGACAAAATATTAGTGAATGGCAATAATTGATTGGCTGAATAAAAGCTTACCAATAGAGAGGTAATGATCTATGTCCCGGTCTGAACAATTAAAGTATTTTCGATTAAATCTTCATTTTTTTAAATTCAAGACACGCAAAGCGAAAACGGCAACACTTCTTCCCTCATGTTTGCCGTTTCATGGGAAAAACTTATAACATGAAAAAGCAAACCGTCAAATTGAACACTTTTACCGTTATTTGAAAACGTTGAACAATAAACGTTGGACTCACCATGGTATGCAGCTAATGTTTAACGCCGTTCCATACTCCGGATTTTCACCAACGTCATTCTCAATCACAGTGTTTGTAATATTCAATAGGTGTGTTGGGCGACGACAATGTTTTACTGTTCAAATCAACAAGACTGTCATAGTATTTCTACAATCAAGGATTGTGTCGTTAATTTCACAACAGTCATGCAAAAATTTGTTTACAGCTGTCATTCAGACTTTTAACTGTGGCAAAAGCGTATTCCACATTCGATGGACAAACTTTTTCCCTCTACACACAATTTTTACCTTAAATCTGGAAGGAATTTAGTATACTTGAAGTGGGTTATGGGGCAGAAGGGAAAAAATATCGTCCAATTTGCCACTTCTAAGAAAAGATGCGTAACAGCGCAACATATATAGCCTCTCCTTTTCATTTGTAAATGACTGCTCCATGTTTGTTCATGGATTTGACACGATGTAAGGCCTCTCTTATAAAAATGTACCCGCAGCAACGCCTTCCGTGTTGTATCGTGTTTCTGCAAAAGTTACTGCGTAAAAAAGCCTCTACATTGGCAGCTACTATTTGGGAAGAAATGTCAATCAATGCTATCGCCATCGGTTGTGGCATGCTCGAAAAAGGACTCCACTCGGTATTTAGGTTAAAGCGCTCTTCTAAAAATTTGCGGCAGTCCCCAAGTAGAGACCCCACTCTTCGCACGCTACGCATCTCACAACTGAGATAGCGAAAAATACCTCCATTCAGGGAGACTTGAAAACCACGTGTGAGCACTCAGTGTTCACTGAACAGCAAGTTTAGCATACTGTAAGTTGGTGTTTGGAAAGTGGAATCACTTCACTACAAGGGAAAGAGCATGAACTTGCTGAAGAAGCTAAACAATTTTCCTTGGATATTGCTGGCATCTCTTCAACTAATTGCCGTTCCTTTAATAGTTTGGATCTGCACGATGGTGGACACTCATCTAGTCCGGCAGTAACACAACAAAGTCTGCACAAGCTAGAGACTGAAGTGGGATCAGGGCCGGCCCTGGCAGGTGCGAGGCCCAATGCAAGACCTAGGCGCGGGGCCACTCTGAGCAGTGTTTTTTGACGTCATCGTGCTCAGTCAACCGTGCTAGGATCTTCTTCTTGAAGATGTTTTAGCAAAATGGCTCAATGTATATTAAAAAGACGGTAAAGTCCTGGAGTTGCACTGCATGTATGATCTGTAACATGATATCAAAGACGTTTTCTTTTTATTTGGAGGGGGCGTGAGCATAGCTCATGTGCCCCTAGCTGCGTTCATGTTTATGAATAATAGAATGCAGCTGCGGAGATCCGAGCGGCAAGCGCAAAATTACGCCATTCAAACCTAACTGACAAGCGAATTGAACTTACAATGCAATTACTTCACTCTTGTTACACGTCACTTTCTTTCGAAGAACGACTAAATTGGAGAAACTCTGCTAACATGAATTGATTAACTTTCTCGCTTTCGCTAAGCAAAAGCGCAGAAAATTACAAGATTTATAATTACTACGTCGCAGATGTAGAAATAACGTACCAAACGCAAGCATAATGCGCATGGCTGATTGACACAATAGACGCATATAGGCGCCCAATATAACGAAAAACAGGAACGAGTGTGCTGGATGACATTCACAATTTTTGCTTGCTTAGTTAAGCCGCAGTGCAGCTTTAAGTGTCCTTTACCTTTAAGTACCTGGACTTTGAAATGGTGTTTTTTTCTACCAGTACAAGCTCGCAAATAGGCAAAACACAATGAAAGTTTGGTGGAACGGCAAATGACAAAAGTCATGAATTGAATCCAACGAGCAACACTTCGTTAACCTTTGCTCAATCTCAAACCATTGAACACTTGCCTGTAAGTGACAACTAGACTTTTCATGCTCAGCCAGGCGCACACTGGTATTAGACCAGTCAGAAAACTCATCAATGGATAGCGCGGCATTAGCATCGGATAAAAGCTTGCAACAAAAATAGTATCCGATTTTTCCAACTGAGTACATTATCTATTTCCTCTCCATTGGATAATTAACTTCTAAATAATAATTTGAAAATTTCGTGCCTGCTATACATTCTTGGGAAGTTCATATTCAAATCTAACTTTTGTAGACCTTTCACGATCCCAAAATCTCGCTCAGTTGTTGAGAGACGTTTGGGCCAAGACGCAGGATCCTCACGGTTTTTGATAAAGCTAAGATTAGGGCTGTCGCTTTTCCTCTCAAAATCTTTATCACACTGCTGGACCACGCTACACGATGATGTAGCTTGTTCAGCAGGTTGTACAGAAGATACAGGAAGATTGTGCAGAACTTGATTTTTCAAGGAACTGAGCGACTCACTATCTGATTCCTCGATCTCAGTATTGTTGTCCTAGGTGGCCGTTGTCGATAAAATTCTCTATTGCTCGCTGGCACCCTATTTCATTTCCTTCACTGTTTTTATCTTTATCATTTCATTGCCACAACTGTAGGTTCTACATATGTCACGCTTTTTTTTCGGCATTTTTTTGTAATGTGGAATATCCAAGTTTCTTTAAACAACATTTAGTTATTTCAACAAAGTCGCCAGACAGAAAATATAATAACAAACCTTTCTATTTTGCAGCTTTTTTGCGTCAGTTTTGATTGGCGTTTGATGGCATTAAAATATCATTTGTGATTAGATGGGGTTTCAATCTTTGTCGTGGCAACTTCCTACACGCTATAGTTTCCGGCCTGGGGTAATATTGCCGCCAGCGGCATGGGCTTCGGAAGGGGGGGCAGAGGAGATCGTTGTCTCCCTGAATTTTAAAATTTGACATGTTGGTTGCTCTTCTGTTTCGAGTAGGCAAAATAAAATTTCACCACTTCCGCCTCTGTAAAAAACTTTTTTCGCTACCTCTGAAAAATCCAGTATTTCCTCTCTCGCTGTAAAAAATCCTTCCGACGTCCATGGCCAGTGGTAATTCACAGAAGCGTAACAACCGCTTAATCTGGATTGCGTTTTGAAAGAGTTTTGGCTGTCACAAATGAAGACGTTTGGTGACACAGTGAATATAAAATCTATCACTGGCGTAGCCAGGCTAAACGTTGCCCGAAGCCGAGTGCCGCTTTTTCCACCCCTCAAATTTACTTGCAAGATTTTAAAATGAAACAAGATCATTTTAAATTAGGTTGCACACCCCTGCTTTATCCTATTCATTGGGTAGGCTTATCGGCATCAAATTTTGGCGGGTGAAGTGAAGAAGCCGGCAAAAGTGAAGTTTTCCTAGGTGGCAGTTGTCCTAGTTTACAGTTGTCCTAGGTTGCAGTGTCCTATTGCTGGTTGCGGTTGCCCTAGGTATAAATTATCCTAGGTGGCAGTTGTCCTGGGTGGTTGTAGTCCTACAGAACCAACTGCTAGTTTACTGAAAATCATGAGGTAGTTATAGACCTCATAGAGCTGCTTCAGCCGTGACGTTTCCCGACAGAAAGAGTTGAAAAAGTGAGTACTGCTGATAGTGAGAAGCACGCTTGAAACACTATTTTAAATTGTTAAGATGAATAATGTCTGGTATACTTCTCTTTCTAACCCGTGTTCAATCAGCTGGACAATCTCCTTCGTATCGTGGGCGGCTTGTCATTAACATACAAAATCGTTTTACCGAAAAAATAATTTCGACAGCAATACGAGGTATACTGAGTGCTGATAAGCTAAGTCATATTTTATTTGCTTCCCTCACAGTGTGATTCTTTGTGAATTTCAAATAGAAGAAATGCTTTTTCCAAATTACAAAATGTAATTTTGCTTTTGACGTTAATTCGCCTATATTTTGAACTAAAAATGACATCATGGTCTAACTCTAAAACAAAACTTTACAAAGGAAACTTTTAAAGCGGTTTTGGGAATATTTTGAACGTATTTGATAATAGAACATATTTGAAAAACGCCGATCTTTTTTTGAATCAAGTACAAAGAGACCGTGTTCTGAAATGCTTCTGGAAACAAAGCGCAATTGAAAACGACTTAAACAAAATCATGTTGGGCATTTGAAACACAATTCTTCTCATCAACATGAAGGATCACCTGGGGAAGAGTGTAAAAACACATCACAAAACACTCGTTTGCTCAGGCGTGTACACAAAACGCAGACAATCATAACATGTTGGTCAGTTGTGAACGCAAACTGCTGCACCAAAAACTTTGGGGGACTCAGTTTAGGAAAAAAGCCAACATAGAGAATAACGTAAGTTTATACTACAAGTTTTTCAGGCAGCAATTTTGGAAGCCAAAACTCTGGTTTATGAAAGTCCACAAACTTTTCAGGGTGCTCTTTCGTGTGTTGGTAAGCTACAGAGTCTATGAACGTCTTGTCTCCATAAAATCTGTTCAACACAGTTTGGTTTGTGTGTTCCTGTTTGAAGCATCCCCGCGCGAACGTCTCAGCTAATAAATGAGTTTTGAACGCTTAAATGATTTTGTAGGTTCATAAGACTTCCAGTGCATCTGTCCCTTGACGTAACAGGCTGCGCGTTTTATTGTGCTGCAGGTGTTGCAACGGTGAATCTAGAAAAAATGGTGCATGGGTTGCGTTGAGCGCAACCTTATTTACAAAAAAAAGTAGAAAACAAGTGCCAAAAATCTGACAACGCTTCAGTACTCTCACAATATCGTCAACGTTGATAAAACAGAATCTTCGGCTTTCGCAAGATTGTGTAGGAAAACACGTGCAATTTTGGAATCGCTGTCCATTCAAAAACCACCTGTCATTAAACGTCCATACGTCGTTTACTCCACTGATTTTATTTATGATCTTAGTCAGACCACCAAGATGCCTGATGTAGCTCTTTGTCTTCTCAATTATGTCTAACATGCATTATTTCTTCCTTATTTGAGCTTGCCTCATGTTTTGTGACCTGTCATTCCGCACTATTTCGGTGTTCGTTGCTAAGTATAAAAATAGTCTTTTTCAAAGCATCGTTCAAGAGAAAAAAACCGGTTTTCGGTTTGTTTTGTGAAAATTGCTTGCAGTCAACAACCAACATAAACACCAACTTTGACAAGAAGGTGGTGATGCACTCCATCTTCCCTTGTCCAGACATTTCATCCGATTATTTCCAACCAGTCTGTAACCGACATTGCATTGGAATGTAACTGCGTTGTTGTAAATATACGTGTCGTTGCTGCCTGTATCTTCTATTTTTCTGCCATTTGCAGGGGTGACAACAGCATCAGGGTCACAAAAATATGCTGCGAAAAAAATAAATAAGGTTAATCACCAAGCCCAACAGTTTGTTTTCCTTGCCTTAGAATGAAGCGTAGACTTTGTTAGCCTGCGATTAAGTCAAAACTGTAAACAAAGTTTTGTGATGCCACAATGAAGCCACATAATAACCTTTTCTATATTTTTTCTACATTCTACATTCTACATAGGATCAGACCCGTAGCCACGGGGTCATTCGGGGGCAGTAACCCCTAAATTTTTGTTGTGCCTCCCCAAATGATTCAAACTCGAAAAACTAATAAATTTTGCAAATGCTCGTTTTTAATCTGTTTAATCGTCACGCCAACTCGCAACACCACCGCACATTGCATGAAAAGCTAACCTCATTGTTACAGGATGAATTGTACTAAGGAACGTCCACACTGGTAACAATTTGGATTTGTGACATCACAGTCACTAAAGACCGTCTTTCGAAACTGTTTCCGCAGTCTCTCTGTTAGTGCGAACAACACCATGGCCCTAGCAATCTGGCTGTGGTAATATAAGAATATAGTCTTAGCCAGTGTTCTATCTAAGAAAATTTTAACATATGTTGGTTTTAGTGAGCGTAAATATTTTAAAGCTGAATTACCAGAATTATAAATGAATTACAAATTTGGTGAATTATTTGCATTTAAAAATAAGTATAAAGTCTCATGAAAATACGAACGAAGGGCCTACACATTTATTTCAAAGAGCTTCTCCTTCTTTTCCTACTTTTCCAACGTTTTGGAATGTTGCAACTGCTCTAGAATCAGATTTCACTGCGCAAATGGTTTAGTGTGGTACTGGGCAGTTGCGCTTTGCGGTGAGACATGCCAGCCTACTTTTTGACGAATCATTATTTTTCCCAGACATCTATTGTAGTGCAAAAATGTCGATTGCGAAGGCTAATAAGAGAAAATACAGAAAAACTACATCAAGTATGACCAACTTGCCTCCAGAAAAATGAAGAGGATATTCTGCAAGGGTGTGTTGTGCATAAAAAAGTTGTCTAACAGCTGTTTTAAACCATTCCAGCTCAAACAGCATTTGAACAATGCTCACAAAGACCAAGTCAGCATGTTGATTGAGTAATTTGAGTCTAAAGAAGGTTGTCTCAAACGTGTCAGGCTGGATGCAGGAGGTACATATAACCAAGCAAATCTTTCCATCCCATGTGGTTGTATTTCGCATTCCTAATTCGAAAAAATCTACATTACCGCAGAAACACTGTGGAAATCATGCCTTCCGGATTGTGTGAAACTAGTTCTGTTGGCTCACGGATCATTTTGAGTTGGCCTACGGAGCGAACCTTGTCAGCCAATGGTTAGAACCTCCAAATCAAACGTTGGCAAAACGATGCGACCTTTTCAAACAAACTGGTATGCCAACCGTGAATGACTAGAATATTCAGCTCAAAGGAATGCTTCCTACTGCTTGCTTCTAATGACAGAGATAAAGTATTGTATTTACTCACAAAAGATGTCAGAACAGGAAAACAGGTACGGAGACAGGTAAGGAATTGAACAAGCATTCTGGTAGTAAATCGCACATTCAAGCTATATCCGTGTGGGTGGAGCGTCAAGCAAGGGAAAAAAGCTATTCTTCAGCTGACTTAGCGTTGTCACGAGATGTGGTTAGACGCAATAGATACTATCTCTCAGCCAGGGCTGTGGAGCCGGGGCCGGAGCCCAAGCAATTTTGGATGTTTGGAGCCGGAGTCAAAAATTTTGAATGGCGGAGCCTGAACTTGAGTTCCTGTTCAACAGACATAGTTTCTGGAGCAAGCCAATTGTACAAATAATACAATGGTTTTTGGTTTTTAATGGACCAAATCGTTCTTGAGCCGGAGCCAAAAACTTTTAGATGCCTGGAGCTGGGGTCGGAGCCCGAAATTTGAGTTCCGGCTCACAGTCCTGCTTTCATCTATTGTCGATGACATAACATTTCTTGCAGTAAACAAGTTATCGTTCATGGATACAGAAGAAGACATTAATTTATTGCATTCAGTTTTGCAGCTGATGGAATTTTCTTTTAAGAAGGATGAAAAACTCTTGAAACTTCCTGCAGTTTCCCAAACAATGAGAAGTACACTTGTCCAAAAATCTAAAATGATGTAATTGAAGCTCGGGTATTACTTGTCCGAAAAAGCATATTAGCGAAACTCCACTCATCAGATACTGGCTTATTCACACTGAGTTGCGACGCAACTCGTGACACACCTGGCGTTGAGCTGTTAAGTGTTATAATTCCCTTTGTGGATAAAGGCGTTGTTCCTCAAGAAAAATTGCTCGGAATACATGAATTTGAAAAATTTGATGCAAAGTATATTTCGGAAACAATGTTTTCGATCTTGCATGGAATTGATTAGCGGAATCTTCTAACTAGCACAGTGCTACGATGGAGCGACGGCGATGTCGGCAAAACACGGTGGAGTGCAAGCTTTAATTGGTCAGCATGTCAAACGTGACGTTCCTACATTCACTGATTAAATCACAAACTTCATTTAGTGGTTGTTCATGTTCATGCGTGCGACTTGTTTGCGAGTACTTTGACATTTGCAATTTTCTAAACAAATTTTTGTCCACTTCCAAAGTTCCTGTCATGTATAAAAAGTTTGGCGGCGACGCCATGGCACGACTATTAGGGCAAAGATGGTCTGGTCATTATAAAAACACCCTGAAAATGAAGAACATAATCTATTTAAACATACAATAAAACAAAAAACATTCCCCCCTAAAAATCTATTGTGCCCCCCCAAACCTTAAAACCTGGCTACGGGCCTGCATAGGATCTATCTGAAGAAAATTTTACAATCAAGAATCAGACACTGAACGTTATCAGAGTTTTTAAATGTACTGAGTAGATAGCTTCAGCTTAATTCAAATTAGTCATGACTAAGAGTTCAAGACAGAAATCAAAGCATTTGTTTTAAGGTAGGGCTAGATGCTAGTAAGCGGGAGTCGTTTTCAATTTCAGTTGATTAGTTTAGTTTTGCAAATAAAATTTTTTAGAATGAAAATGCAGCGAGGCCACGACATCGGAACTGAAAAATCAGCACAACCAAAATAGAAGCATTTTCCTCAGAATGACTATATTTTGGATATAAACACACTGATATTTTTTAAGACATTGCTCTTCAAGATAAACACAATTCTTAGAAATAAGTACAATCTGGCAAACATGCATATAGGCATATATACGCCTAGAGCAGTTATGGCCCAAATCACCGTTTCAGTCGTAACTGAACACCCATGCTTATTTTTGAAGGCCCAGTTTCAAACTTGTGCTGTATTCAGCTACCTGTTAAACAGATCAATCGTATGCAAATGTCATAAATCGTATAATGACAAAAACAATGCTCTATTGACGTCATTCAATGATACATTGTTGTTACAAAAGCGAATTGCCTATGTTTTACGCCACGCATCTAGCGCAGGAATGTACGCGGAGCACAAGAGAAAGTGTTGTGTAGCCCAATAAAAAGTGCTAAACCGGGAAAAATTGGGCCGCAGCCCACAGTTTGTCGACCACTAGCCCAGCACATTATGACGGAGTGAAATTTTGTGGAACAATTGTTAGAGGCTAATCTAATGGTTTATTTTGCACTAGTCACGGTTGTAAAAGTGTCATCATTCGATTTACATCAGTTTTCAGAGTTAAATACATTTGTCAGATATTGTGAAAACGTTGCAATCCAGGTCCGTAACCAGGGGGCGCAGGCCTGCAACCAGGGGGGCTGCAAAATTTTGGCCTCTCCTGCAAAATTGTGTTGGACATAGTTTGAAACTATTGGACAGAGTTTAAAAAATTTAAGCCACTCTCTGAAAACTCTTCGCCCCCTGGTGTCCCAAGTTGGTTATGGGCTTGTTGCAACCCAGTGGTCGAACTTGTAAGTTTTTCAGAATGATGATGGTTTAAATGTACAAGCTGAAACGCTTCGAAATATTTTCAATTGTTTTGGGTTCAAATACCTGTACTAAAGTTAAAAACTACTCTGCAAATGCTCTTTTATAATCTTACCAAGAAAAATATTGACTACAGAATTTGAATAGACGTCTATTTTGTATGGACGCCTACAACTGAGTGTTCACTATGTTAGTTTTGGTACAATGTGTTAGTTTCTTCATTTCAGTAAAGAAGAAATATCCCTTGCAAGTTGTACTCATTCATGGAAAATAACAGCAGGTTCCAAACTTTTTATTTTAAAGCTTTTAATAGCGTACAATCTCGATAACTGCAAGCTTTCCATTTAAAACCCACTCTCACATTTGGAAATAATGTATCATTTTGTAGGATCAATAATAATTATATCAATATGATGATCATTGAAATTAGGAAAGTAGTTCGGTCAAAACGAACTTGCAGGTTAACTATACTGCCCTAGATCTGTTGAATCTTTATAGGGTGGCGGTTATAACAAAGAAGTTGTGCTGAAATAATAATGTTCGTACTGTTAAAAATAACCCTGGTGGCACTGAGTTTGTGATTAAAAACACTTTATCGAGAGCATTTTATCAAATGAGAGATATGGCGTTGAAATATAATGTCAATGGCAACATTTTCATGATCTGAATAGTTACCAGGAAGCCTTACAAATCGAAAAAAACGCTGTGCCCAATGACAAACCTCGCTAAAGACCTACATTCACGACCGATCGGTTCAAACTGTGGGGGGCTTCATCATTGCATTTGCCCGCCAACTCTACATTATGTGATGGGCCAATGTTTTTGAAAACGATTGGCAATAGAAAAATTCTCTTTTTTTGAGTTTTCAACAAAGATTGTGTAGAGTGGAAGCTTGTATTCATTTGCGTTTCAGATTAGTTTATTTTGTATCAGCGTACAATAACTACGCAATAACGCCAATCTACTGTAAATTAATCAACGAAAGCGAAATCGCAAATACTTACGCTTAATGCGATAGTACAACTTGTATCCAGTTTTTTCAATTGATAAATCGGAGTGAAATTGCACGCTCATCACTGATGACCTCATGTCAATCCAGGTAGCATTGTGAGGAGCTGTAGTTCCGCAGTATCTGATGGAAGAGCCATTTTCACTTGTAACCTGAAAGAAAAAACTAACTTGTGTTTTCAAAATGTCATAGTTATCGGTTTTTAAAAGCTCTGTTTTTTCTGTAAGCTTTCGAGAAATCATCCGACTGGGCTCTGCTTTCATATTTTTGCGATGATTCAAACTTGCACGTATCTGCATCTTAGTAACTACTGTCCACATATGAGACAGACAAGGAATCTATCTGCAAATTTTTAATAGGAAATCGATTTAAGGCAAGGCTACGCATCGTCAGTTCTTCAATCTGCAAGTGATTCTAACAGGTAAATCGTTGAAAGGCTAAAATAAGGGCAGAGAAAGCAAACAAACGAAAGACTGAAGTGACTATATCACAACCCAAACTGCGACAGGTAAAATTTAAAACAAGTCTTTCTCAAATAATTGCGTTCCCTGTAACTTCAAATCTTACTTCAGACACAACTTCACTTAAATAAATCACAACACGCGGTGATACAACTAAAATTGGAAGATACGTCGTTCTCAAATAATTGTGTTCATATGAATTTCAAAACCGGACTAAGATACAAAAATGAAAGGCCAACTGCGTGCAAAATGTAACCAGCATGCACATAAAGTTGCTTATGAACACTTCCGTTATCAAGACAATCGCAACACTTTCCAACTTTTTGAGCATTTCATGTGTAATCTTTTTATTTTTTTGCACAAATTGACTGTACTTCTACTTTTCACGTTCGTGATGCAATCGCACTAAAAATTCTTAGCTGCATCTGCATTTTGTTTTGAAAAATTTAATCATAATGAAAAATCACGAAAATTTACAAACACGAAGGCAGTATGCGTTTGCACGTATGTACGTGTGCTCATGCAAATGCTTGTTTTGTTTTTTTCTAGGTGGATTTAATCAGTAGCGTAACAAGAGGGGGAAAGGGGAGACATCTGCCCCCGGGCGCAGCACTTCGGGGCGCCAAAATGAGGTCGGAATGTTAGGAACTAATTACGAAATGTTAAATGTCAGCGAATGTTGATAACTATAATTTACAAAATGCCGAAAGTCATTGCGAAATCTCATCGAGATCAACAAGGTTCGCAAAGCGAGCAAGTATGAACCTAAGTGACGTTTCAAGGCGGAGTTTCTGTCTCCAACAATAAGCGGCTCGCATGTGGTTTGACCCACGGCTGCGTCACAACTCTTTCAGAATGCCAGGGTTGCGAACTTTCCGACTTCCTATCATTTTATAGTTGCGTCGTAATCGTACGGTAATCCATCGTTCACAGTGCATGTAGAGTGCTATAGTGCGCATGCTTTTTGAGCAGCGATAAAACTAAAACAATATTGTTACCAGGGATGTGCAGAGGGGGCATGAACGAAGTGACGGCCCCGGTCATTCAACGCAGTGGTCATCCACAGAGTGAAATAACAAAAAAATGCATTTATCAAAATCTTGTAGCCTGAGCAGGGGTGCAAAATTTTCTGTGAATGTTAGTAGCGCGCAGCAATTTTTCGTAGCGCATAAAGGCGCAGCCAGGGGGGGCTGAAGGGGCTCATGCCCCCCCATTAGCAATCAGAATATTGATGTTTATATTCGTAGTTCTTCACCAACATTGTAAGTCGAAATCGGGTGCATTGCAGAATGTTACTCGGCAGTACCACAAGGCGTAGCAACATAATTGTTGTCAAACCCGGCAGTTATGAATTTTCGAGGTTTGAGAAATATGAAAGTAGCTTTCTTCATTCCTGCGCGGTTTGTACTACTGCAATATCCACTAACTCCTCAGTGCATAGCTTACCCATAAGAGGAAGAAATTTGCTTACAAACAGATGTCTCAAGCCCACAGAATAAAACAAATTATTAAAAACCTAACACATTAAAAACAAAAAATACTCTTTGAATTCATTTTAATTCAA
>JGI24021J15306_10001949_pt1 | contig 21350 bp, 9 predicted proteins | sample Ectturendosymbi1_FD_15306 | JGI IMG/M metagenome (IMG submission 15306)
CCCCCCGTAAGTGAAAGTCCACGACGCCCATCGCCATAGACTTCAAACCAACAAAGTTGAAGCATGCTGCTTGAGAACAAAACAAACCTCCGCAGGCGAGCAGGTCCCGACGTATTCCTTCCGCTTGTTCCTGTTTGAGTTGAATTTCTTTGAGAACCCGATCGCGCTGTTTCCGCACCTCGCTTTGCTCTGCAAGAAAGTCAACGTAGGAATCCTGCGCAAATGCAAAATATGTTTCGATAGTGTAAAAAAACTTTTTAATTTTTATTACATCCCTGGTTTTCACAAATTTTGGCGTAGAAATCGTGATTGTGCGGAGCTACATGGCATAACTACCGCAACACCTGAAAGCAAAGCGTCAGATGATCCTTTTGAATTCACTTCCCCAAAGTCTGGACAGTTTAGTGGTTAAGCTTAGTTGAACGATTCAGCTTAGCAAATATCTTGCACGAGGGGTTGTGGCAGCAATGGGGACTAAAACATCGTCCAGACTGTCCCATAAAGAAAAGCGACACCGCAATAAACAGCCTCTCCTTTTCTGGTGTAATGATTACTGCATGGTTGCGCTTGCAGTTGACTCAATGCAAAGGCCTCTCCGACACATATGTCCCCACAACAACGCCTTCCCGTTGTACCCCCTGATATCGCAAAAGTTACCGGTATTGTGAAATAGCGCGATAGGTCTGTCCAGCGGTGTGAGTAGGGCGGTTACTACCATGAAACGCGCAAAATTAATCAGACAAATCGCGCGACGTACGACCGGGCTCCGACTTTACGTGTAGAGGGGATCGTTCGAAAAATTTACAAGTCTCTCCCCCGAGCTATCCACAACTGGAGGCACCCTGTGCTTGCTCTTAACATAGTTCAGTTTAGTTTCATTTGTACTCGCTCCCTGTACTCCTTTCGGGAAGTGTCACGAGTGGTCTGTGGCGCTCATCTCCGTTTATGCGCTGTGGGCTACGCGACTACTTTCGTAGTGAATGCTGCATTTATGACGAGTCAATGGCAGTGGCAATGGCAGCACCGCGCGTGAACTGTTTCCTTGCACTCACCCATTAACGACGAGCACGAATCTGGACAGGCCGCAAGTACCGTTTTTCAAGTCTTCGGTATGACCCGGTCCCGACCGGGAATCGAACCCATGCAAGCCTGTTCGACATTTCGCACGCGCGAGGTCAAACTGGTCCACAGCAAATATTGTTCACCTCGCTGAAATTGATCGCTTGCCTGTAGATTCGCCAAATGCTGGGCTCAAAACTTAAGGCTTGAAGCCAGCTTTTCAGCTAACCGCGACATGGCTTACCGCAACAAACCAGTCTGATCTGGTTGAGTCCAAAACGAAGCGCTCGCCTACCTTGACACCCACATTGACATGGTCGCCACCGGCGAACATCGCTAGTTCGTTCCCAGACCGGTTTATCGGCGCAACAGTCTCATCAGTTTTGCGCGACGGCGGGCTTGGCCTAGTCGACGGCGACGAGGAATCGCGTTCATCGCCGGGAACTTCGTCGTTTCGTTCGTCTGAACTCGGTCGGCGAGAGGATTTGTTTGCGTCGGCCCATGCGTTCGTGACGTGTGGCGCCTCCGTCGTAACCCTTTTCAAAATATCGATGCATTGAACGCATAAGATCAAAGTCAGTTAAACAAAATCCGTTCAGAACACGGCATCCTTGCTTCCCTTAAAAGCAAACCAGGTCTAAATTAAGACAGCGTTTAGCTTGCAGCGACAGACCGCGTTTTAGGTATCAGGCACCCAAACGGCTGTCGTGATCATCTTGAACTATGCGCTGATCACGAAAAAAGTTACATTTCTCAGATAAGACGCAAGCAAACAGAGCAAGAGACAGGCTAAGCAGTCACGCAACATAAAGCACGGTTTCGATTCTACCAACGTTTTCACGCTGCGACGCGTTTCGCAACAATGCCACCAACGCACTGTCACACTCGAATGCCAAGTGTCGAGATCAGCGCCTCTTCGTTACCTGTTAGGTTTCACCGAAGAGGGAGGTGGCTCAGAAGTCGTGTTCTTCGACAAATCGTTGACTCTTTTGACAAAAATCTGTAATAGACGATGAATACCTAATTCACCCACATTTACCACCAGGCAAAGCCCAGGGTTAACTTACAGAAGCAGCTTGGCAAAGCTGACTAACATATCATTTACATCTAAACATTAGTTCAAGGGTCGGCAAACACCGGGCCGCGGCCCCTGCCGGTCCGTGAAGAAATTGTTACCTGTAGAGTGTCCGCCTCCAAATTGGAAGGTTGTGTGTTCGATCCAAGGCCACTGAGTGACTCGCCGTAGCGCTCCTTGGGCAAGAGCGATCACCGTAACCGCCCCGACAAAAATCATTATTCAGGCTTCGGCCTGCCGCCAATTGTCGTTAAAGTAATCCGTCGCATTGCATGTGATCAAAAGAAGACGACTGACATAAGGAACACGCTGGGGATGCCATTGACTGCCATCATCAATGCAGGTCGGAGCATCTTATTGCGCAAAACAAGCCTAGGTCTCTCATTGAATCAGTGCCATGTTGTCTTACAAGTTGTAAATAAATTTGCCTGTGCCAAACATTCCTTTTTAGGACCTGTCCGCAAAATCATGCCAAGCTGAAATCGGTCCGCAGTGCGAAAACGGTTGCCGACCCCTGCCAGTTGACAGACAAAAGCTCGACAGTCGGCAAGATATCACATTGATCAGTCAGTAGTTACCTTCTCACGTTTTTGATTCAAAGCGTTTCTAAGCCGCTGGTTGTCTTCCGCTATCAATTTCCTCACCGGCGACTTGCAGATGTTGGACAAAGAACTCTTTCTCATAAAAGTGTCCGCCAGCAATTGGCTACCCAAATCTGCGAAACAGAAGCAGCAAGTTGAGTGAGATTAAATGCCTTCTGAAAAATGAGCACCGTCCGAAATCTATTGCCGTATGTCGGCTCTCAGTCTCGGTGAAGTCATGCCAGTTATGAGCAACCTGCGGCCCATTAAGCTCTTTAATTCTGCCACCCGCTGGACTTGTCCAAATGATATTTATAAAGTCGTTTATTTTTTTACATCTCATTTATATTAGTTTACACAAACAGTGCATCCATCCCGCTGTTAGAGTCCAATCTGGCCAGCGAGTCAAGAAGTTTGCAACCACAGTAACAGAATACAAAACCAATGAATGGAACCTAATTTCCAGGATGATCAGCAAATTTTATCTTATTGCGCCTTATTTCAATAAAAACGGTTGTAGTGACAGATATTGCCGATTTCGTTCGTTTAGAACGGTTTGTGAAAAAGGGCACATTTCAGGGACGAGATTTAATTCGATCTGAGTTGACCAGTGCCTGTGTACCGCCTTATAAAATAAAACAGTTGCAACGCTTCCAACAGCTCTTGAGATAGCTTGCTCGCAACAGCAAACTTACGACGATCTGTGATACATAACACACAAATCTGATGTTTTTCCTTGTGGGTGAGATGCAGCAAAAACCAGCAATGTCTTCCTGTTAGATATTTTTGTTAGATATGTTGCGTTTAGAAATGTGCTTGTAAATTATACGCTTTTTTAAATCAACACCTGCAAAGCTGAAAAGGGTTCCACTACACAAGTCGTTTTTTTGGACATCACAGAGCGGCATGACAAAGAGAACATAAGTATTCACAATTTCCGTAGCAATTCTCCTTTGTTTTCCTGAGTTTTGTTTGGCTGAGGTCTGTGACTCAAATTAGCGCTTTCAAAGCATCAAACTGGGAGAACAAACCGGCAACATTCTATTAGGGTTTTGCCTTTAAAAAGGGATTGCAGTTTTGTTTGATTTGTGTTTTCAAAACAAATCAGTTCCATTGCATGAGAATCAGTGGTCATTTTCGAACGCGTTCGATTGCGTTTGGAGTTTTTAAAAATAAGCCTTGTAGGTGCAAAACATGATAAAACTTCCTTAGAAATTACAGGTCCACTCCACAACAGAGTTATTTAAGATGGGTACTCGTCTGCACTTGGCATCAAATACGATTGACATAAGAGCACACACTTGAAACGCGTCAAGAACAAATGATGGCCTAAACGCTGAATTTCCTGCCTTAGCAAGTTCGCCACTCAAAATAAAAGAAAAGAAACCTGCTGATTTTGGCAAAACTAATGGTGGTCTCAGGCTGCACTTAATGCAGTCACGAGGGCTCTACATGTGTGCATTCAATCTGATAATTTTAAGATCTTTTAACTTATTCGTAAATGGAAAGCCGCAAACCAGTTTTTTGTGTGCACGCCAGATCGTTCAAAAGCACTGTGAAACGCACTTTTTGTGTGGTTCAGTTCGAGATAACCTATTTTGGTTCAACGCAGCAGCAAAAGAAGGCTCATTATGTTTGTTTCAGACAAGATTTTATTGTTTTAATTCTCAAATACGGCAATAATCAGGTACAAACTGCGAGAAATAACTGCTCACAACAAGGCGTTGCTTTCATCACAACGCACAAATTCCATGTGATCCTTTTCCAAGGACGCTCGAAAATAAAAAACAGATCAACACAAAATGATAAAAGCATAAAGGCCGAATTGGCAAGATTAGGCCAATGACCTACTTGGACAGATTTACACTAAGCGTAAACAAACCGGTGGACGTTCGTTAACTAACCTTGCCGCCTTTTTACAAGAGTAGTGTTGGCTTCGTATTCGCAATAATCGCAGCAATAATCATATAGCACTCCTTTCACGAGCAAAGATAACAACCTTCAATAAAGAAAGGACGCTTTTAATAAAAACAAAGGCAAACAACCCTACTAAATGTTGAAAGAAATACACCGCAAGCAAAGAACTAATACTGGATTAAAAGTCGGTTTATTTTGACAAAACTGGATTCTTATAAAAGTCATCGTCGCATATTCCCAGCTTGTGTATTGGCTACGCCAAACAAAAACCTTGTCCACATACCATATACGCCAAAAAAGCACGAACGCCAGAGCGCGTTTCATACCTCTCGTTGTTTTCATGCAAGTGCTTGGTCGGAACTCCAATAACGGGCTCCAAAATCATGGAAATATCGTGAATGCATTGGAGTCTGGTAGAGGAGAGTACTGAGGCGGCAGGGTAATGCAGAACCTTAATACAAGTAGGGATGCGCATTATGGAACATTTGGAATCTTTATTTCGAATCCAGAATATAGAATACTATTCCGGAATAACTTGTTACGTTTAAAATGAGCTGATAGCGCAGGTTTACAACGCCGATCAGTGATCACACGAGCTGTTAATTAGCTTGTTACATCACGCAATACCGTGAGCTTGTTGACAGTTTCTTTCTCTAACTCAGGGAGCAGAGTGCCACTGCAAAACTTATTGAAACCGGATGTTTTGGCTTTGTACTTTTTCATGTTTCTTTAATGCAAAATTTTTTCGAATCCAAATATTCAAAAAAACTCTGATTTTTGGATTCTAATACTAAAGGATTCGATGTTCCATAGGATTCGATGTTCCATTATATGCATCTGTAAATAGGAGTGCAGCGACTCGACACTGGCATTTACCCATGGTTTGATTAGAACGCAAACCATGATAAAAATCGGTTTCGAAACAGATCTCTAAAAAAAGAAAAAGGAACCGAAATTTTAGAATAATTACAAAACGTCAAATGAAGTTACAGTAGTTTTGTTTGAAATGCAGAGAGCGCTATGTTACTACTGTATCTAGACTATTTTTCCATTCATGAACAGCAGCAACCGGCAATTTACGTCACAATGCGATTGGCCCAATGCGATTGGAGCGCTATGTAACTACTGTATCTAGACTATTTTTCCATTCATGAATAGCAGCAACCGACAATTTACGTCACAATGCGATTGGCCCGTGTCCGTCAAAACTAGACTCCAAACACTACTTAAAATAGATGCCATTGTAACGCCCAGTAGTTGGATATTTGAACGCAGTGAAATAAAATTTCGGGTAAGTTTATACCAGTAACCTCTAATCCAGGGGTCGGCAACCTAGGGCACGCATGCAATACTTGGCACGCCAAGTAATTTCCAATGACACGGAGTAGCTTCAAGTTTACATATCCATTTTGTTACGATTAAAACCGAAGGTATATTGACCTTGACTTGTATAAAAATACGTATATTGCTGGCGCACTGAATAATTTCAAATCTTAAGTTGGCATACAATGAGCAAAAGGTTGCCGGCCCTTGCTCTAATCTCTTACACTTGCGGGCTCTTTAGAGTCAGAACCTTAAATGACCTTTAATCAGTGATTGAAGCTAAGCAGGTCAGCGTGACAGACATGAAATTCTGATCTGCCACGACGGTATTACCCACAGCTTATATGAAACATTTAAATTATTTGTTCTTGCAAGTGTTCTATTCCATTGAGAAGTTGTTAGAAACACAGGAACGGCTAAATAGCAGATTTCCGTGCAAAATCCCTGCGCAACTGATGACAAATTTTCGTAACTTCTTTCATACGTGAGTGCAACCACGCTATTAATGACGTATTGCGATACGAGATCCAATTTTATGAGGCCAGTGCTGACGAACAGTGTTTTTAAGGTGTTTTGAGAGCCCAAAACGGTCTCTCAAATTTTTCCAACGGTCTCTCTCAAAATACAGTAGAACCTCTTACGACCACCACCAAATACACAAAAACCTTGCGTTATGACCATCTCGGTTTTTGGACAAAATAGTCGCGGTCTCTCAAAACGTCTTAGCAGTCACCAAGGTCAAGCCTTAAGAAAAACCCTGCTGACGAGAAACCCATGCGTCCGCGCACTTCATTGCTGAGCTGATTTCCCAGCGTGACTTATTGACTTTTCTTATAATCCTTACCCGTTTCCAGCCTGGAGAATCCTCTCCACTGATTTCACTAAAAAATTTAAAAATCTCACTGACCTCCTGAGTTAGCCCTGAATAGTTGCAAGACTCCGCAGAACCTAGTTTGAATGAAAAGGAATAGTAAAGTTGTATTTGTGAACGCTGACAAAATTTCACTGTTCAAACCTTTCCTCCCAATTTTTTTGAAAAGTTAAAACGTCAAAAATGCAAAGTTTACTATCACTGTTTAGCAAATCTGGCTGCAGCAAAACTGAGTACGATGCTAAGTTCCGTTTTTTATTAACTTCATATCATGTGACTAGGTTTTTCTTGTCGATAGGCAGGCAAAATAATCATTAAAAAAACACACTGAACAGTAAAGAAACAATTGATTCCAAACGGACCAACCAATCGCACATTCTATGACGTGCTACATTAAATTTTGCTGTTAGATTCAGTTTTCGAAAAACAATGCATGTAGCTCACTACTAAACTTTCATGAAAAAAATGGAGGAAAAAATTGACTTCAACTGAAAGCACGACAGGGCAACGGACGGCAAGCTTTGAGTAACAACGTATTCTAAGAAAGGCGAAAATGCCCGTTTAATGACGTCATGCTCGAAAGGGAAGCTACGAGTCGTGTGGTTCCATTTTTTTACTGGCAACAATCACGAAATTTCTTACAAAATCGCAAACCATCCTTTACATAGGACTACCAGGGCTTTTAACAAGCAAACATGCTGTTTGGGCAAAACAACTGAGGAAGAACAATTACAGCAACAAAGCTGACATACACAACTGCCGTTATATTAAATGCGATTAAATACCTGTGCGTTGTAGTATTCATAGATCGATTCTGTCATGCAGTCAAATTCCGATTCACAACAGCGCAATTGCAGTTCTTCGACGATGTCCTAAGTAACATTTCAAAGTGATCTCTTATGGCATGAACGTCTTTACTCTTTAGCAACAACAGACTGAACAGTTTGAATTTCAATTCAAGGTGCGATACATCAATTGCAACAGCGATGCAATACAGCATCATGAAGTGTTGAATGGACAATACCGTTTTTACACAAACACGCTTATGTGATAAATGACGTAACTAATAGAAAGTGGAAACACGTGCTTCAGATACAAAAAAGAACACCAGTGCTTCTCTTACAAGCAGAAAGGACAGGATAGGTCACACAAGATGACCAACGTACACCTTATTAGCAATCACAAGTGCAAATGAAATCAATCAATTTGATGAAGTCACATAAAAATGCATTAGAGAATATATTAGTTTCAAGTTGAGCAGTTTGTGGACAGCATAAAGCCACTCTGTGGCACTTTAACTCAGCAGTTACTTCAAAATTTAGCTCCTGATACTATTAACATAGACCAAAATGCAAAAAATGGAGACTGGCATTTTTTCATTGACAAAATTGCTTCCAACTCATAACAGCAGTTTCAAATATTGCACCGATGAGGAATTACTCTGAAGATCTTGCACTCAAATTACTGCATTTCAAAAATCACATGATCTGGTCCAATTTCTGGTTATGAAACTTTGTGCCAAGGTGCTCAGCTAAAACACATCCAGTAAGAAAACAGCAAGGTTTGGTTTGGAATGCATGCAAAATTTCACTGATTCTCATGCTCTGGAAAAAAATCTCAATAAAAAACTAAAAAGGATGAAAAAAATATTTTAAAAAACATAAACAGTATTTTTAAAATATAATGCTTTCACTGGCTATGACTACATGCCCATTAAAAAAACAAGTCAAATTCCATGAGATACCGCTTTCAGTTGAAAGAGTAGATGAGTATTGGTGAGCAAATAGAAAACTGCTGTCAGCTTCTTGTGTTATGACAGCACACAAAAAACAGAAAATTCAAAGAAGAACACTATATTCCAATCTGAAGATCATTTGAAACCTGGGAATAGCTTACAACATAAGTATATCCTCTGCAAGAACACCTCTTCTGACTTGTTTCAGTTAGAATATCTTTTCTGATTTACCCAGCAAAATAAATGGGAAAATCTTCTCATTTTGCTGTGCTGAGAAAAAAATAAACAGCCATCTTCACATGTTTTATTTTATTTTTTTCTATTACATTTGTCCCTCGTCCTTTTTGTATAACTGAAAGTAAACGGTACTGTATTATCAAACATAGTTTCAGGTTCAAACCTCAAGGTGTCTGTGGGCAAAAAAATTAAAGCAAAATTAACCTGCTCACCTGGACTTAACATAATTTTGAATATATTACTTTTTTCAATGATTTTTGATCCAACATCAGGCTAAACACAAATTCTCACTCAGCATAGCAAGAACTAGCCTATTAACTGATTAACAACTTCTGCCAAGATAGTGATACGAAGGAGCAAACGCTGAACAAGAACATTACTTACTTGTAAAGCACTTTGAACAGTTGTTTCTTCATTAGAAAAACACAACTCAAAGAAACGTTGGCGAAAAAGCAAAAACAGTATCTTTTTGTTAGATTCTGGATCTGGAAAAATGAAAAAATATAAATGATTAACAGGAACTTTGTGCAAAGCTTTTTGATCAACAGAAATTTTTCCAACACAACGGAATATCAAAGCTGCCTGCAAAATTTTTGAAATGTAGCAAATGCGGTAAGTTATAATGTATGCATTGCATACTGTGTACTTCAATCCTCAATGAGCCACTGCTGTATCATGGTTAGAAGAGAACAATCAAGCAAACACATTTTATCTAATCTAGGTAGACCTAGCTGCATAATTATGACAAATGTTTGGGTTGCAGTAAATAACAAACACTTTTGCAATCCAAAAGAGTAGCTGATAGTATAGTACATACAGCATTAATGCATAAATATATGTCCAGAAACCATTCAAGTGATCAGTGAAGTAGATTTTATAAATTTCAAACATTTACTGCATGTATATTATGACCATGTAGGCCTAAGTGCTGAAGCACTCCATAACTTTTTGCAAGGTAAAAGTGCTCAAGCCTACATTGGCTGTTTACAAAAAAATAAAGTTAGTGCTGATGAAAACAATTAAGAATATAACCATTGTACAAAGAAAGAGGTATATATAGAGCACTACCTCGGTGAGCATACCATGTTTATTCGATTATAAGCCACAGCTTTTAGTTTTTTTCATCATTTTGTGTAGCTTATAATCAAGGGCGACTTACATTTTTCATTTCTTTACGTTATCAAAAGGTATAGGTGACGTTCCAGCTTTCCTTGGCTACGTATTTTCAAACAAACTCTCTTCACATTCTATGTTCTTCATCATCATGTGCACACTCCATCACAGGAGGGATTATGACAAACAATAAGGCAGTTGCAGTGGTTTAAAGCATCACTACCAGGGTTGCTGATTAAACGTGAAAAGTGCTAGTATGCGATAGTATTTGAGGCTTAGGTAACCCATGTTTAAGTGTGGCTTACATTATTTTTTAACACCATTTTGTGCAACTTACAAACAAGGGTGGCTAACAATCGAATAAATATGGTACTCTTTGACATGCACATGTGAGCAGGTTAAATGGCACTAAAGATAGGAACTACAGAACACTAAAATGAGGCATACCCAACATTTCCATGACAGGATGAAGAATCTGACCAACTGAAACCCACTTTCCTTCATGAGCAAACTCATGCAGAGTTGAAAGTGAAGTATGTGCATAACCCAGGCTCACCTAAACAAAAGAAACTACCAAATGGTCACAAGCGTTACTGTAAGCATTGTATGTACATATTATCAGTTTCAACCTCATGAACAACACTTTTACAAACTCTGCTATTAAATGTGTGGGTTAGGATAGGCAAACAAAAATAGTAATTGTACTTTTGTACAGAAGACAACCTGCATCAGTATGAACTGTTGTTAATGAAATTAAGTAATAGCACATGCACTATACCCTTTTCTTTTCAACACACTCTTAATTCTTGGGCAATTTGCACATCAATAAGTCTTTTTCTGCGACACATTTCTAACACATGATCCTTCTTGGTTTTAGACTCACACATTGAAGGAAGCTATGTTGAAGTAGCATAGTAAAAACGTCACAGGAACAAAATATTTTTGACATTTCACAAATACAATACAGATAGCAAATATCTGAACAACTTAATTAAAGCTAATTATTCAAATATATCAGATCGAACTGCATTTTGGAATAGCTTTTCTAAAAGGAGTTGTCCTTGAAGAGCCATTTATAATTGTTGCTGTGTACCATCAGTAAGGGTATTTAAAACGATGCTTTTAAGCAGTGAACATCAAACATCACATGCTTACATGCTTTAATTTCTTTAGTTTTAGGGCACCTTGTCTCCATCTTGTTCTTATGCAACATTTTGCAACAGCACTAAATATATAGCTTCAGCAGTAAACTATGAAGTCTTATGTATTATGCTGCATTTTAACTAACAAATTGCTGGTCGAAACTGCAACTAAATTTAACAGACTTTTTCAATTATATTAGAATCAGTTGTATGTGATATATCATAATGAAAATGCAGTCTCATCACAAGTTATTTTGTAAAACGTGCCTGCCGACATAGCTCATATAAACCCAGCAGTTCAGGTACTGCAACACAAAACATTGATTAAAGTGAAATACAACCAGCAATCTTTATTACAGGCTATTTGGACACAAATCATCTTACCCCACTTTCATTTTCCAAAGCATCTGCTGAAGAAATCAGCCCACATGACTGCAGATATTCCAAAATTAGTGTAACAACATCAGAATCAGCTATAACAACCTCCATAACTAACTGTTATTAATCAGCTTACATATACTTAGTCTTTTGATTCTGAAACAATCATTACTCTGCAATGACAATACCCCTACAGCAAAGATTTAAACATTACATTCAATTACTAAAATGCAGCTAATGATTGACTGTAGCTACCCGCCATCTAATTTTTGCACTAGTAAGCAAATGCACCATGCACTAGAAAAAATGAAAAAGACAACACTGCAGTGAAAAAAATCATATTTGCAACTGAAAATTTCTAATAATTTTATTTTATATTCAAAATGTCCTTAATTTACTGACAACGAAACAGCACTGGTGGTGCGAAGTCAACCAATATGCATAACAGCTATAGTTTGAATACCATTTCATCAGGAGTTGCAAAGACTTATGACACAATATAAAAGCTAGTCGCTGCAGTGTTCAAGCCACATGCAACTTTTGTACAATAAAAATTAAGTCCGGATAAGTAGCAAGGTCAGCAGTCAAAGTTGAGTGATCAAAACAAATTGAATAAAAAAAATTTTAGAACAGCAAAAAACAGTAGTGATGCACTTATGCAATTCACAACAAACACAGTTGAGTTTAAAAAACTTGAGTTTAATTTAAAATAATGAGCAGTTTGTCACAAGCCAAAAGCTAATATGCATCAACAATTTCGTTCAATTTTTTCCACCTAAGTATCTTCACCACACCAAACCATACCTGAGTCTAAACATATAAGCATTGATAGCATTGTTTTGAAAAAACATGGTGTTAAAGGAGTTTACAACAAAAGTTTCCTTTTAACATGACACGCGTTTAACAACAATAACCATGAAATAGCCTAGATCAGTGTGGTCCAACTACAGGTCCATGGTCCGCACGTGGCCCACCGCAGCGTTTTCAGTGGCCCACGGAAGCATTCAGGAAAAACCTTCAAATCTGAAACTTATTGAAAAGCTATGAGGTGACAATTGTCTCACTGAATTGCTTGCGCTAGATAAAGTGCATTTGCACAAGAACAATAAATAATACATTTTCTGTGTACCATTATTGTTTTTGTTTTATTTATGTATTTTATGATCAAATTAGAAGGTACAGCCTGCTGCTAACCCTCCGCTGGGGCACCTCTCTAGATAACCTCATTTTTTTGCAATTTTTCAGTGCCTCGGCATTCGTTGTCTTGAAGAATACGTCTGGCGCAATGAAATCAGTATCACCAAATAAATCTGTCTATCTATCTGCTAAAGGCAGCCTTCTCAAAGTGGCCCCTGAGCCAAATTAATTGCCCATCCCTGCAAACTGTAGAGAGCTTTAGAAACTAGTCAGCAAAGATAGATTTCCCAAACTGAAAGATCTTGCACTAACAATGCACTTGATGTTTGGAAGCACCAATGTGCATGATAGTAGCCTACATTTTCTATACTGTACTCTGAAGCAAGTCAAATCTCTAAGATGAAATGGTAAGCAAAACACTGAACGATAATCTCTGACCTGCTAGTTGCTACCACTAAAACTGGTATTGATAAAGGAATGATACAATGTTAGAGAAGCCTCGACTACAAGCATCCCACTGATACAGATTTTAAATAAATTGGAATTTCTTCCCTGATGCACTAACATATCTTTCCTTTTTCAGTTTTAAATGTTGTGAATGTATTCAGGGTTCCTACCCTTTTTTAAAATCTTTTCCATACTTTTTCAATACTAAATTTTAAAAAAGTTCAATACCATTAAGTCTCTTCATTTTTTGAAATTCTTAATCATGAAACTCAATTTTGCACATTGCATAAATAAAGAAGTGCTTTGCCTTCAGTAAGATTCTGCTCAGATACTTCAAATTTCTTTTCCATTTAGAATTTCCATACTTTTTCAATACTAAATGTATATTTTGGCCAATTTCAATACTTTTTCAAGGTCTTGAAACCGATTTTGAAATTCAATACTTTTTCAATACGTTCAATATTGCGTGGGAACCCTGTGTATTGTTTAATACATCATTTTGTTGGAAGTGGCCTGCAACTTGTCACGTTTTTGTAAAATGGCCAGTAGGTCAAAAGTATTTGGACCATGCTAGCCTAGATCACTAAACAAAAATTTTGAAAATATACTCGTAGTCATTGCACAAGCAAATAAAGTTTTACAATTGTTTTGCAAAAAACAACTTATCAAATCAAATATTGACTTTGAAAAAACTGTATCAAATTGCTATGATTAAACATTTAAAAGTAAAGATTATATGGTTGTTAATAAGCAATATGCTTCCTATGGATTTTATACTGCATTATCAGAGAAATAAGCAAGGTACAGAGTCATCTTTTTTTTCTATATCATTATGCATTTCAATAACTTTGTTTACCTTATATGTAGTTTATGTCTTGCAAACATTGATGCCCTGATGAGTACAAATACATGTAAAAGCTATGGTAATACCATAAATTAAAATCATGGAATTAACATCTGCGCAACTATGTCTAACATGGTCAACGATGCCACAAAATTTGATTTTTGCTCACAACATTCAACTCTGGAATAACTGACAGTACTAGTAGTTAATTTTCTGTAATTTTGCTATAAGAGTAAATAAGAGCACCATTACTACACTTAGCATTCATTCTTATTTGCAAACTGATTTGCTGGTAGTCATTTATAGTGTAATATATGTACAGTACAATAGTCTTATATGTTATAACAACACCCCTAAAAAAAATAAAAAGCAACAGGGTATAAGCTGATTTTAACCATGGGATGAAAAAATTGATTAATTCTAATTGCAGCTCCATGCTGTTTTAAAGCTTTGTGACCAGGGACAGACCACCAGTTAAACTTGCAAGTTAATTTTTTTTAAATCTGAAAACAGATTTCTCTCAGCAGGTTATTTAATGACTTGTATTTCCTTATGTTTTGACTAGTCTCCTTCAGTGCCACTAGTGTAAAAAAAACAAGCAAATAACTTGTTTAAAATTTGCCTGAAAAATAAGCCCAGCTTAGATCTGATAGCTACAGCATTTGTGTACATATCATCCATAAATTGATTTTTCCCTTAGGCCAGGGGTATCCAAACTGTTTATCAGAGGGCCACATAAGATAGGAAATGACTACGGATATTCCTGGCCTGACACAACTCAAATAAAAGGGTCAGTTTGTCATTCAAACCACATGGATCTCGTAGCCTAGGTGTTATGCGTTATGGCTACTATGCCAATGGTTTTCAGTTTGACTCTCACCTTGCCAACTTTCGTTTTTTTTTCTTACTTTTTTTCAGGCTTACGTGTTACCTTCAGGGGTTAGTATTAGGTTAGGGTTAGCATTAGGTTAGGGTTAGCGTTAGGTTAGGGTTAGCGTTAGGTTAGGGTTAGCATTAGCTTAGGATTAGGTTAATGTTAGGTTAGGTTAGCATTAGCTTAGGGTTAGGATTAGGTTAGGGCTACGATTAGGGTTAGGTTTAGGGTTTATCTTTTACGTTTAGTTCATTTCTACCAAGCCTACTGTACTCTCGTCCTCCGTTACTGTTACGTCACAGGTGGCGTATGAATAAGTTTTCAAATTTCAAGATCCACAGGCACATCTATAGCCACTGCCTAAACCTAACACCTAAGCCTTTCAGCATACACTTTGGAAATTTTTGAAAAAAGTAAAAAAAACAAAAGGGAAGACGCCAAGGTGAGAGTCGAACCAAAAAGCTATGACATACTAGACATGAAGCATAACCGCTACGCTATGAGCAGTATGTTAGTTTGCATGACAAACTGACTTTTTTATTCAAATTACGTCATGCCATCAGACCAAATCTTCAACTGGTGGCACAATAGCTTCAGCCAAGCTGTTGCTGCCACCGTCTCGGTGGCAAAATAGACACTACCTTTTTGAAGCTTCAACTTGCACTAGTTTTAATACATCTTCAACTTGCACTAGTTTTAATACAAAAGAGACCAGCGGTTTCTTATATCACTTCTTTCAAAAACTTGCTTCCACAAAGAGGCTTGCTAACCTTTGGCAAGTTGAAGATCAGCAAAGAACCTACATAAGTACTTAACTTTTTGAATCGTAGTTTGTCCTGAAAAAAAATTTCCTGAGTCTACAAATAACTCCCCACCTCCAAGCAGTAGCCCCACATTCCTTTAATTGCTTGATAAAGCACATGTAAAATATTGTAGCAGTTAAACACGCTTGTGTGTTGATCATCTGGCAGCTCTTTCCCATGTATATGCAACATTTCAATCTGAACCTGGTTTAAGGTAAGGATTACCCATCAGTCAATGGGCAACAACTCTATAACCTTAGATTTTTGGTGCCCAGGCGTTTTCGCCATGATTTCTTCTTTGTGTTGTAAATTCCCATTTATCGCCAATAAATAAACTCACCTCTGTCAAAATGGTGACATCAGGGAGCGACAGTCAGTGGTTCCACCAACGCCTGTCCCTGGCTGTGGTCAGCGGTAACACTGCCAGCATCTGGTCTGTGCGCAAGTGAGTGTAATCTGATTTTAGCTATTCCCAGCACATTAATTAATTAGTAGACTAGACTGCTGCCCCCACTTGCCTTTGTGCAATGTATCACCATTGCTTTCAGAATGTTTGCACTTTCTATAATTTTTATTGTCCTCTTGCACAGTATTATTTCGCTCCACCTTTTCAGCACTGTATCTTGACTACACCAACAAGGCGAAGGCTTATTTTATGATGAAACCACAGCACTGTGACATGTTTCACTTCACTTGAAACTTCTGAGGTATTTTTATTGGAATTACATGAAATAGCCTATTCATTCAGTTGTTGAAGATCACTTAGGCTGGGCCAAAACATACATAGGCAATCTCGTCAACAAATAGTAGGTGGTCGTGGTTCACAGCCATATTTCCCACAGTGTTTTCACATTCACAACATTTTACAGCAACGTTATTATTTTCTCCACAACCTGACAGAAAATCAAATCAGGTCATGCATAACTGACATTAGAAAATATAATTGCATACTTGCGAGTTCAATGTAGGCAGAGAGCCCTGGGCTAGTTTACGCTCATCCATACAATCTTCATAAAAGCCCAGTTTTTGTTATTATTTTCTACTATGCTTATAGTGTTGTGTTCCTCTAAATCGCTTCCTTGCTTTTGTAATTCTCAGGTTAAGCCAAGTGGATTCAGACACGCAGCCAGATGGGGCATCGGAGCAATGCCCCCCAACTACAAAAGTTGCACCAAAATTTTTTAAGTTTATCAAGTCTTTCATGTATAAACAAAGGAGCAGGCAAGGAGAAATTTAAGTGCAAATCAACTAAACTCTTTTGAGAAACCTATCCCTATTTCCTATACTTGAGCTTTCAGTCAAACCTGATCAAAGCAATACATATGGGTTTAGCACAGTGGTGTAGCCAGCCCAAAATTTTGGTAGGAGGCAAAAAATTTAAGGGACAAAATGTTTGATTTTAAGCATACAACACTATTTTGTTTGGGATACCGTGGCCCCCAGGCCCCTTGGCTACACCGGTTTACCAATTGTCCAAGATTAATCAAACATTATATAAGTGTTAACAAATTCATTTCATAGCTGACCTGTACCTGAGGTTTAATCTCCATTGGGAAGTTGGTGATTATGAAATACAAACTCGTATCTAACTTGTAATCACTAACCGCAAGCACACATGGGACAATTACATCACATATGCATAGCAGAGCAGCAGGCTGCTCTATGCAGCGCGCAAAAGAATATAACATGCATCCCCAGTCAAAGGCATAACATCCGAACAAGGGTCAACGGCGTCAGTACCACCAGCGTAGGGTTGTACTTCCAGCGTAGGGATGTACCACCAGCGTAGGGCTGATTTATCAAGCAACTGTTAGTGCCTCCATCGTAGGGAGTTGATTTACAAAGCAACTGTTTGCACCTCCAGCGTAGGAGTGGTTTAAGAATGCAACTGTTTGTACCTCCAGCGTAAAGAGATTATTTAGAAAACAACTGTTTGTACCACTAGCGTAGGGTTGCACGTCGAACGTAGGGATGTACCACCAGTGTAGGGCTTGATGTAGAAAGCAACTGTTTGTAACTCCAGCGTAGGGAATTGATTTAGAAAGCAACTGTTTGTACCACCAGCATTGGAGGCACAAACAGTGCTGCACAAAAATAATGCCTCAGAGTGATATTTCGTTCCACAATACTGCGAATTGTGAATCCATTGATTTACTGATGCGGCAGTCTAACTCAGGGCTTGGGAGTCGGCAGAAAAATTTGACAACCCAGATTCCGACGCCGGAGTCGGAAAATTTCAACTTACTGACTTTGACCCCTGCCGACTCCACCTTCTGTATCAGGGCTGTCAAATTGTTTGTGTTGCTGCAAATAATCAAGTATGAAAAATCAGGCTGTTTTTCCAAACCTGTAAAGAATTTTAAGATTGTTCTTATGTTTGAAGGTCACAAACTGTTTTGGTGAGAGATCATTTTCAAAGCTGAAAAGAATCAAAAGTGTGCTTCGTTGAACAATGTCACAAGAACGGCTATCTGATCAGAGCATTCAATGCGTACAGAATGATAAACTGCGACTTATTGATTCTGATGACACCATTGACGAATTCGCAGCCAGGAAAGCTCGAAGGAAGATTTTTTGACAATAAATTACATACCTACTGTAACTACATACTCGCTTACCATAAATATGTAATAAACCTTAACAAGTTAACATGAAAGCATGAAAATTTGATAATCTGATTGTTTTACGTTAACAACAAGCTTGTTGATCAATGGTCTGTGAGCTATGATTTTCAAATATATTCAACAAATGTTGAGATCAGGGTTTTTTAAGATGTTTTAGGTACCCGATTAGGGTCCCTAGAATTGAAAATCGGATCCCTAGAATCAGAGAACATCGGGTCCCTAGAATCAGAGAAAAAGGGTCCCTACAGGTCCATACCGGGTACCTATCATTTTCCTTAAAAATAACCTGGTAAATTAAACATTTTGACAATTTTCAAACATTAAAATGCCACGTAATGTTCAAGCAAGATTTGCTAGACTCAGTGACGTGATGTGGATTATACTGTACTTTTAATAAAAGTCTTGTCTGTTCTTTCATCATGTGATCAGCGTAAGACACTGTTAGGCGAGTTTATGCTGTGTATAGGCCCTAAAAGCTTTCAAGTTTATCATAATGCCGTGTCGTACTTACATTCCAACACTTGTATTTAACCAAAAATTTTTTTGGGCGAGCGCTGGCCATAGGCATCTCCAGGGGGGCCAAAGGGACTATGGCCCCCAAATGTTTGGAATATATAGTCATTTTGTGCTTAGAGAGACGGTATCCCAAACAAAATAGTGTTTTTCGCCTAAAATCAAACATTTTGGCCCCCTCAAATCTTTTTACCCCCCCAAATTTTTGTTCTGCTACGCTACTGGCACTGACAGTTCTGTATAGATGTATGAAAATCGATTCACATCCGTATATACGAGGGAGTTGACCTGAAATGGCGTACCACAGTTGACCGAACATGATGATGTCACAGGGACCCCAATGGTTAAACTAGCCCGGGGCCCTGCTTGTCTTAAATCCGGCCTTGCTTGTAGGGTAGCAAGTAATTTATACTACTGCAAAAAATTTCAGCCGAAACAAATTTATAGGCCTACTATATGCAGTAATATAAAAATGCATTAAAAAAATCCCATCCCCAAGTGTATAACAGCCGAAAGATTGGTGGTGGTGGATTTCTCTTGTCATGTTCATTGCTTAGTTTTTCTTGGAATCTGACATCTGGATAGAGACAACTTCATGCATTACAGAATTGGCCCAAACGAAATTATGAGCATAACCCTGAAGCCTGAAACAATGAAACGATGGGCATTCAGAGGGACACCTGCAGTAGGATCTTTCAAGTGTTGAGTTCGTTTTATTTCTCAACATGAAACACTTTGTGATTCTGAAATAGTCATAAAAGACGCTGATCACCAGAGGAAAATAATCAAAGAACGTAATTCAGAAGCTTACTGACGAATCCGAGTCAAACCGAACGAAGATGAACACGGAAAACATTATTTATTGTAAAATTGCACTTGCGTATTTACTGCATAATGATGTTAAGAGAGAGTAACAAAAACCCCTAGAAAACTATACTGAAAAGCGTAGTCCGAACTATGATAAAAATTGTGATCAAAATTGCTACGGTTTCGAATACCATAATTCCTAGAAAAATGACGTCACGGACTCACGATTGCACAATCCATACGAAACCATGAAACCTAGTGGATAACCACGTGATCGAAATCGACCAATGAAAATACAGCAACACGGGGATAAATATGGGCATACCCACACAGTTGAGTCAGTTGATCTCGTGGGCTTACCAGTCTCAACACCTAAACCAGAAGTGGAGTTTTACCTTTCTGGAATAGGTCGAATGGAAGAATGGATAGTTGGCGAACTTGTGGGGTCTGGCAAATTCGTGAACCAGAAAATACTTGTAGCTGGCTACTATTCTAGAATGGCTAGACTAACGGAGTTACCGAAGGTATAGCCAATTGCTTTAAGCAGGTCGTAGTGCAACTGCTTAACAACATGAGTTACTCTCTCTCTCCTTCTTACAATATAATAAAAATGCGCCTTAACCCTTGATTACTGCAATAAAGTTTGTGTATGTTAAAACGTATTGTAAACCCCTGTTGAAGTAAATATTGCAGTGCTTAAAGTTATACTGATAAAACCATGAGTGAATACAATCTTGTTGTGATACACTGAGCAAAGTCGAGCTAAGACCGCGGGTCCAGGTTTCTTAATTGTTAACTTGGGCATGCCATGGACATTCCTATGGACCAGTGCTCTTGCGGAATTGTCCTAAATGTGTGATGGTTCGCTTCTTTTAGAAGGGAACTGCTACACAAGATATCGCGAACATGTTTGATCACAGTGGAGAGAGGGAGGTGACGAGGAGGCCCGTAACCAACGTGGGACACCAGGAGGCGCGAAGAGTTTTCTGAGTGGGGCCCAAATTTTTGGAACTTTTTCCAATAGTACAAACTATATCCAACTCTTTTTTCCAGGGGGGGTGACGAGTCATGCAAAAGAGAAGCCATCGTGGTGACGAGTCATGCAAAAGAGAAGCCATCACGCCTCACTTCAGATGCAAAAGATAGGGATAAGGTACGAAAACGTCTGACTTGCGTCGCTCCCCCAGATCCATATAGCCATCCCGCTGATTTAGTCAATGTTGTTACTGGTCGGATTGCACTTGAAATGGTGTACGCACATGTACGCACAGTGGATATTGGAAATGGGCAACTTGTGTCATTTGAAAAAAGCTGGCCTGACGGATTTGCTCTTTTATCCAAGTTGTTATTGGCCATGGCAGTGAAGAGAAAGATAGCAAAGTTTGGGAAAAATCATGTACACGACACCAATCTCATCTACGCGCGGGTGCTATAGGGTTGCATCAATCCAGAGACATTATTATGAAAACTGTTCTTAATCACGAACATCCTCCTGTGCCCACCTCCATGTTTGACAATGAAGGCAAAATGAGAATCGTAACTACGAAATCTACGTTGAAGACGAAGCTGCAGGTGACTGTGTTCCGGCGTTTGGTTAAAAAATCAGAGGAATAAGTACTGGATGGCTGTGTTATCCTTTGGCTAAATCAAGGAACTGAGGAAGATTTCGTCAACGGGTTCACGAGGAACATGATGAAAAGGGTGGTAAGCCAAGATACTCGTCAGACGATTGCGTCCATTTGAATTTTACAATGCGGGTAGAGGTCGTTTTTCAAAGTTTGTTGATGGTTCTTCACGCCTTGCGGCTGGAGTGCAAGTGGTCGATGGAATTGACATCTTCTTCCCATCACTCCTGCTTCTTATTGTCGAG
>JGI24021J15306_10001950_pt1 | contig 21348 bp, 16 predicted proteins | sample Ectturendosymbi1_FD_15306 | JGI IMG/M metagenome (IMG submission 15306)
CCCCTACTTTTTTCCTTGGCCCCGCAGTGGCCCCCCCCACTTTTTTCATTCTAGAATCGCCACTGGCGGCGTGCCCCCCCAGACTTTACCTTTATATAAGAACGCGTCTGCAGTTGTGGTTACCGAAAGCGGGCAAAGAAATCAATTCAATTCATTTTTCTCCAAATCAATTGTTCTTTGAATGAAAGTGCCGTTCAACAAGAGTGTAGTAATTCAATTACTTTTCCTCTAATTGCACTGTAAGTTCAATTCGTTTGTCAGTTCGGTGTGATTGACGTAACTTTGCACTTGCGTTCGCGCTCGGATTTCCATTGCAGAGCTTCCTCTACAACTTTCGGCTTAATTACGACTGCTAGCGCTACACTTTCTAATATTCATCACAGCAGCATGCTGTTAGTCATAGACATGGAAGTAACTAGGGGACACAAGAGCTATAGCCACGACCCTCCAAATAAAAGAAAGTGTTGTGTTATCATGTACATACAGATCAACTCCAATACTTTGCCGTATTTTTTGATATCCATAGAGGAAATTTTGCTAAAATATCTTCATCAAAAAGGTCGTAGCACGGTTGACTGAGCACGATGACGTCATAACACCGCTGCTCAGAGGGGTCCCGCGCCTAGGTCTTGCATTGGGCCCCGCACCTGCTAGGGCCGGCCCTGCTGAGATCATTCCTATTCAAATATCGAGCAAACCATTTTTCGCACCGAACGCATTCACACTTTTGTTAACCTCAAGCGGCAAAATTTCGTTTATGCTTTCTTACTTGATTAGGAGACGCCGGTACTTTCGCATTAGCAGCATTAGTGCGCAATGTACATTTCAGGCACGTTTACATAGAGGTCTCGCATTGAGAATTATGACCAAGTAGGGAAGTTCACACCTTTTCAGAAACTGTTACTACAGCCACCGAATATGGTTCAGAGATGAGCACATTTTTGAATGGCAACAAACATCGGTAATATGCACAGTATGTAAGCATAAGTTGCATACGTCACGCCTAGCATTAAAACCTCTCAGTACCTCATGGTGAGCATCAGTGAACTTGGTAACGATGTCGTCTTTGTTAAGCGAGTCCAGTAGTTCGCCTCCGTCAGCAAAGGTCTGCTCCACGTTCATATTTTCGACAACAGAATTCAGCTCCTACAATACAAGCATTGCAATTAGCTCAACTTGAACTGAGAAAAACTATCAGAAGACATTGAAGCTGATCGAAGTATGATTAATTAATTCTTCGAGGGGTCTTTTTGATCAAGAAAATTGAATTTGACGAATGAATATATTAACACAACAGATGTTGAAGTGGCCGCCGCATCGTGGTTCAAACCGGGCACGATTGACAGTCTCATGCCCAGGCCACAGTCCCAACAACACGCTCTGACGTGACAACACACCAGACCAGAGCTCCTAGATATGGCAAGGCATTGAGCACAACGATTATAACAACAAGCCTTACACAAAGCGATACAAAACACTGTTTATGACGACCATCACAACCGTTACGAGGAGGTCATTTACAAAAACAGTGTACAGGTACTTGTGAGCAAACGTTGAGCAGACAACTATCCAAACAACTGCAGCTGCGCGGGAACAGAAACCAACTGATGCACGTTGTCAGCACACACAACACACCAAAACACGGCTGTAAACAGGACATGCACAGAACACACTGGCCAGTGTAGGAAACACACCTTGACCGCTGCTGACTGTAAAGTTTTCATAAGCTCGATGAAGATCGCAACGCACATCACCAGCACTTGGTCGGATAAAACGAGTAACTTGGGGAGTTCGTCGAGTAACTGCTGGTTGAGAGCTTCGTATACATTGCGCGCCATCTGCAACGTCACAAACAGCGACACTTCGTCAATATCGCTCCGTTCCAAGATCGACATTTTTATAGTTTCGAGGTTACAATTGAAGTTTTAGTACCACATAAAAAAAGACAGACGTTTCAAAGTAAAGTTCGCAAAGATTCCTGAACGAATATTGCGGAATCCCTAATTTTTGCAAAAAAATTCAAAATTTTGGAGAATCATTAAGTCTTGCGAAAAACACCAATTTCTGTACAAACATTCAACAACCGCTTTGCAGTATTTACTTTCCGTTATTTCAACAACTGCACCTGGAGTTTAAATTGGAATTTTAAGCTAATCTAGAAGGTTTGACCATTAAGCATCTGGTTTCCGACGCTTAACAACTTTTCAACAAAGTAAGCTACTCAGTGGTAACACACCAGACAGAGTTACTACGTAGAAAAAACAAGAGGTTATTTCTGCAGACATGAATGCTAACAAACGAAATCTAGCTTTGTCTATACCAGGTCACGCAACAGCTCGTATATTTCGTCTTTCTTGTAATCGCATGATTTCGAAAAATGTTGCAGTCACTCAAGCATCTGTTCTTTAATTGCAACACGCGAGCGTCACCATAATGACGAGAGCTCGATTTCTGGCATACGACATCACCGCAAGGGTGGGTGAAACTTTTTTTCCTTTGGAAGTCATCAAACTATCATCTTTCTACAAACCAAGCTACTTCCTTACCTGGATGTTTTCTTTGCTGTCTGACCGCTTCTGAGTGCTCTCGTAATCGAGCAGCTTGTCAAATCTCTTTTCGATGATCGCCTGGGGACCTTTGAACCGGACGAGCATGGAGGATAGGGGAGACAGGACGCGGAGTTGTAGCTGGTCGTGCTGTGGATGTGTCAACACATTTTCATGATTACTTCGCAATGGAGACAATGCATTCCCACGGGACGTCTTTAGTTTAACATCAATTCCAGTTCAGCAATGTCGCTCGAGTGCGAAGTAGGTTTAATAAGCGAAACGCATTCGTTGCGCGGGCAGTCATTTTTTTGCGGGAACAAGTGACGTTTGAAGGCAGAAAAATACACAAATTTTCGAATGCATCGCTTCGCTTACAAGTGCGATGGTGACAACGACGCTCCGACGCAAGAAGATCGGGTACAAAACTTCAGCTTGGCTCTTAGATAGAACCATAAACATGAAACGACTGCGTCTGGACTTACGAAGTTCCTGAACAATCTTTCGCTGATGCGTTTCGTTGCCGTCCATAATCCAACGACCATCTTGCCTTGATCCGACGCAAGAAGATCGGGCAAGCCTTCCATCAACACGTGCTCGGATTTTAGCCAATCACGAAAGCGCGTCAGGAAAGTTTCGCAGTTTTGCAGAAATGTCTTTATTGCTCTTTCCATCGCCTTGAACCTTAGCAGCATATCGACAAGACTTTTTGTTTCTGTTGCAATTTTTGCGCACAGAGCACAACGGAAGGTTAATCATTGGTTGAAAAATTTAATCGGTCGCCCGAATCTTAACATGTACAGGTCACGCTCCACTGATCGTGAGGTGACGCTCCACTGATCATGAAAACATTAACATGGGAAGGATGAAAAGCTCTTAAAAAATTCAAACAAACTATTTCCGCATTCGGGCCGGCCGTTCCGAAACACGTACACTTCTTGAAACTACATCATTAACGCTAAGAAACACAACACGAAGAGCCGCAAAACCCAGACACGCTTGCACATTCACGAAATGCCGTGATGATTAAAAATCAAATAGTGAGCAAAACAAACATCGTAAATACATTTGCGTGTGAGTATTTTAATGAAGCTCAATATTATACTTTCAGTTTCTTACTTCTGTTCCATCTCGTTAAACTTCTCGTCGACGGTTTCGGGCGTTCCTAGACCGGTCACGTGACCTATACGCAACGTCATTCGTGCGGATTTCTTTTTCACGGAATGCAGGGAGATCCGAGCGATCTTTCCGGACAGAGTACCCTGTTGACTTCCCTTGCGGTACTTGCGAACTGAAACGACCACCAAACCAGTTATTGCAACGACACCAGGCATAAAATTTGAATAAAAACAAAACGCTGCAGTTGCCAAGCACAGCGAGACAAATTGCCGGGTTGCTGCACAGCGCGCTACTTCACCGAAGAATGTTTTGATTTACTTTTGATCAATAACATCAAGTCAACCCAAAACACGACCAACCATACTTTATTTCACTTTGTGGCATTCCACAATTGAAGAAATGTCGCAACCAATGCTCATTTTCATACAGTGTTTCCTCAAAGAAAACGAATGAAAACGGAACGTGCGGCACAAAGTCCGTGTCGTATTTTCACTGTTGCATCACGGTCACGCACAACAAACGTTAAATGTTGTTTGAGCAACAGGAGCGCAGATCGAAACAGAAGCAAAACAAATGATGTCACCCGTACCACGACACGTAAGAAAATCACTGCGTCCTCACCAGCAACTGATTCTCAGTGACTTGCCCATCGTGCACCTTTGAATAATCAAAATCACTGGGAAACAAAATCGTACCTAAGTCTTTTTTCCTCTTTTCCTCGTTGAGCAAATTTGCAACATCTTCAATTAACTTGTTCGCTTCGATCAAGTCTCTATAGCAGGAGTTGTCAGCCGATGGTTCAGCGACATCTGTCAACTTCAAGAGCTCTTGCAGCAAAAGCGGATACTTCAGAATACGTTGCACAGGTTTGATGAGGAAGGAGCCAAGGTCAAAGGTGTTCACCTTGGTTCTGCAAAAAAACACGACGCGTATCGCGAAACGAAATGCACACGTTTTCTCGAAACGACCTCAACAAAGGCTGTCTGGGCAACGAGACGATGAGTTCGTCTCGCACGTTGCACAGTACAGCGCATCAGGTGCTGTGTGCGCGACGCCTGTCAACCGATCGTGCGATCCTGCGCCACATCAGTCAAAAGAGATAAATTTTGTTCGGACTTCTACAGCGTTCGTGGATTAAAAGTAAACCAGTTGAGGCACAACCTGAACATTCTTCTCTGACAAATCGAAACGACGCGAACAACTTTTTTTCCTAAATGACTCCTTGAGTCATTTTTGAAACGGAAGACCTTTTCGGTCTTTGCGTTTATCTGTAGAGAAAGAGCTTTTTGGAATAATTTTTTAGACAATAATTGAGCATTTGAATCGAGGTTTTTGCGAAACCAGCTCACGTTTCAGCCGNAAATCCCACCGTGGTAATTTTAATGACGAGACAACAAATCCTAATAATCACAATTTTCGGTTTCGTCATTTTTTGACCTGATGCCCTTCCTCCAGGGGCGGGTGTGCTGGAGTGGGTGGCGAACATGATTACAAAAAATCAGGTCATTCCAAAAAAGAAAGAATTTGCGCACAACCATTACAGCTCAACATCAAAAACGCGTAAAGGCTGCATTACGATGATAGCTGCCAGTCACTATCGCGCAGTTTACGGGCAGCAGCCCAGGCAAGTTTAATGTTTAACAGAGTGGTTCACTGCTGTGGGTGTCAACATACCACTGGTGTGCATCACAACGCAGATCCTACGCTGTTGTTCATTAACACACGCCTCGTGATGGAAAAATCTCGTCCAACCTCCGACCAGTGCACAACTTTAGAGCCACGTCTTTTATGAAGAACGCAAAGAAGAGTAAGGTTATCAAAGTACGCATTGGTGTTTCCTATTCGGGACAAGATTTTAAAACCCGGGTTTCGGGTGGCTGAGAAATTTACCCAGGAGAACCCGAGTTTTTTCGGGTATAGAAATAGGTGATTTTGCGCGGCAAAAACCCAATATCATTTTGAAATTGCTACTGTTGTTCAATACGTAGTTTTTTCGAATTACTTTAGTTGAGAACAGTTTTTTTACTGATTCTTACAATACTGACGAATGGAAGTCAAAGCATACTGTCTTCATTCAGTCTGTTTCTCAGTTTTGTGACAAATTATCTCATTGCTGAAAAATCTCTCTGGTTCCACTGATGTGGTTTGATTGTAAATAAGGGCATAGAACAATTTTTTAGGTTTATCGGGCCTCTGTTTTTAGCCTCAAAAAGACTCATTTCCTTTTTCACAGTTTGTAATCGGATCTCTTCCTGTGCAGGAATAGTTTTGTGGTCTTCACTCTCAAGGATTACATGGATTCTGTGCTTTGGTTTCAAATGTCTGATCAAACTTTTGGTTTTTGAATCACCTGCGTTTAATATAACGGAGCACAAATTGCACTTTGGTGTCGCTGAACCTTGCTTCATAAGAAGTGGCTCCAAATTGCTGATTTTTTTCGATTACCAACGTCTTGAAATCGAAAGTCTGCCATGTTTTGTATGATTGCAGATTAAGTTCAATTCGCTTGTTAAAGAAAGTCACATATTTTCTAGGAAGTTATTGCAAACTGAAAATGAACGTTCAAATTGTGTCTGCAAAGAATTTCAGTTTGACAACGTGTAAATGAACTTACACAACAGCTTGAAAATGAATTCACTCGTAAATGGAATATAGTCTTATGGCCTAACTATTGAACAACTAGCTCACAGTACTTATTTAAATAAGGCTAGCGAGAAGACTAAAGTTACTGAAAAGCTAGCCGTTACAGTTGCCGTACCCATGGCAATGTATTTAGCAAACAAAGCGATTTGCACACTTTTGTATACACGCTGTAGTGACCACAAGCTTAGACGCCTGTTATATGCAAAATGGCATCATGATCCGTCTAAGTAGGTCAACTGAGCAAAAATATAAACTGACCAATAATGAACATCCCCAATGGTCAGCGAGCAAAACCCGCCTCATGGTAATTAGTTGAAAGTTCAAACGTGCTAGTTCGGCCGGTACACGCGCAACTCTGCAACTTCAGCGTTGTCAGACTAACTAATATTTGAATGTAACAGCAACTCCAGGTTTTTCAAAATATCTGGGTTTGTTGGTTGAAATAACCAGGCTTCGGGTTAGTAGAAAAGAGCCAAAATACGCGGTAATCGGTTCGGGAAAATCCGGGTTAGAAACACTAGTACGTATGCAGGTCTACTGCCAGACTGCAGACGGTCTACTCTAGACGAGTCTAGACGCCACAGACGTACTTGACATTATTCAAGCATTCTTGAACGGGCAGCCGAAAATCAGGATCGTCTTCAAACTTTTCCAGCATCGTTGTAGCGTCGTCATGGTTACGACAATAAACTTTGTATACCTCCTTCATTCGAGGGATGTGTTCAATGAAAATCCTTCCCACGTTCATCTCTTCTGGACTCTGCGAAATTCATTTTAATCAGGCCATGAGCTACTATCACAACTGTATTTTAACTTGTTCCACTAATAAAAAGTTCTGCAACACGATGCTTCAATATTGATAAGCAAAGTGTCATAATTGGGAGCGTTCTGAAGGTTTGTCTGCCCAAACCCATTAACATATAACTAAGCGCAAGTGTTTTCAGGTGCACATTAGCCAGGCCTAACCAAGATCATGAAACTCGTTTCAGTAAGAAACAGAGACATGGGTAATACTTGCGCTGCAGCCTGGGTGTTACCTTTGTTGATATCTTTCCAAGATAGACAATTGGCGATCCTTGCAATCGATGCTTTCAATGCATCGCGCTTCACAAAACTAACTTGATTACGGGAGGTTGACAACACGACTACAGATAGCGTGAAGCAAGGAAATCAAAACGTACTGTACAGCACTTTGCACTCAACACGAACTCATTTGCATTTGAGCTTACAGTATTATCCGCGCCACCAACAGATGAGCGCACTTAATCCAGCAACTGTCCTCCACGGCCTAAAAAGTAATTACCAGCTCCTAACAGCTCAAGTGATTCAAAGCAATCTAACTTCAACAGCTCAAGTGATCAACACAACAGGAGGCCTGCGCTGGAATGTTCTGCGCTCGTTAAAGAAGTAAAACGTATCTTGCAAGACCACAGCAGGTGAGCAGCGAAAAGTTATTGGTAATCTACATGCTGACGCGAAGACATCGCAGTCTACATTTCAGCATGTGCTGGTGATTGACAAGTTCCGGCACAATCTTTCGTAGATGAGTTACCACAACAACTACAAGCTTACATACAAGCGAAGTCCAAAACAGTCGCTGTTTGTCAAAAGTTAACCTTAAGCGCATAGCATCGGGGCTTCACACAACTCGATCTGTGTTGCGTAGATTCACGCGGGACACGAATAACAAAATGTTTTTTTCGAAGAGGTTAAATTCCCACAATTTTCTATGAAGATCGGATTTTGAGCAATCCCTCCCATCAGAAACACAGCCTGTATACGGTTTAAACTTCATGCCTGGTGGTCACGCTTGACTGCTCCGTATGATCGATCAGTCAACAAACACCCAGCAAGAGAATCAGAACACAACGCAATTTCAAAAGCTGCTACAAGTGATTGCAGGTTTGTTTTTTGCAAAGCGCGAAACAACTTTGTAATTTTTAATTATGAACCATTGTAAATTTTTGGAAGCGTAACTCTCTCACAGGACAAGTTAGAACCACAAATGAAACTTCCTTTCAGTGACACGAGCAGAGTAGTCCAGTGTTAGTCATTACACATCTTGCAAAGAGAGAGGGCAATTGCTGTTTCAAGCGCAAAGCAGGTGGGTGCAGCAACACAACATGACTCCCAAGCTGTTTGCTACTGACATTCAAACCAGTGTTGCCAACTGGTATATACATTTGGTGTATTTTCAAAGTTCTTGGTACATTATTTTTTGATTTGGTATATACGAAAAATTTGGTATATACTTGGTATATTTTTGTCGAGGGTTTAGTTGAGATTTTTAAACCCGTTTATTTGGTTTATTACAAAGCGAAAACTGGGAAACCGACAGTGGTGTTGAAGTCATATAAACTAGTTTAGCGATTTTGCTTAACATGGGAGTAAGCATGCACTTTGGGTAAGCGGAAAGCGAGATTGGAAGAGAGCTGAGATGTTCGGAAAAAAAACTGAACTTAGCTCTGGGTATGCGCTTTTAGACAGAATGCATTCAGATGTGGGAAGGCTGCGTACGAGAGTGGCAGAAGATTTAGCAAAAAGTGGCTGATACTAGAGCTGAATTGGCTGGTAAAGTATTCAGCTGGTGTTGTGTATCCCTTCTGCTAACTGTGCAAAAAGATAATTGCCAGTTATTATAGAGCATAATAATATTCTACAAAAGAAATGAAAGTGCACTGTGTTGGAAAGATGAATTTGCTAGTCGTTAACAAATCTGTCACTGCTAAACAAAGAAAGTAGAAATTGAGCTTGCAGCATCTCTATGCTGGCAGTACACAATGTAACTGTTAATCATTTACGTGAAACAATAAAAAGGCATTGAAGAAATAGCGTTAAATTGTATGTTTTTGTTATAGATATATATTTGGTATATTTTTAGATTAGATTTGGTATATTTGTTGTGAGAAGGGTTGGCAACACTGATTCAAACAGGCGTTTGCGCCACCACGTGTTCCGCCGCAGCCAGCAACAGGATCAGCTTCGTTACGTTTTTCTCAAAAACATGCAATGGGCGGAACGCGTTTCAGCTAGGTGTTTTTCCCACACACGTAAACGTGAAATAACAACTATAAAATCAGCAGTCGGCAACAACCGCATACGTTCGCGACACACTGCTCATCAAACCAGCACGACTGACCCCGTGCGCGGCTGAATGTTGGTGTTCTTCGAGTGAAGCCAAGAACGAGGCGGAAAAATCGCGAACCTCGGTGATGTTCCCGAACAGCGTTTCCAGGCGAACTTCCAAGGGAAGCTGAAACGTGTACAACATGTGGATCAGTCCCGAGGTCATCGTCTCATCGGCCGGTGCCCATGAGAGATGAATATTTACAGTGGCGAAGTGTTATGTTTGCAGAGCATTTCGCTCGACGTGCGGGCAATTGGCAAGCACGCCACACCACATGTTGTTTCGGGTTTATGAGGTGGTTCCTCCATGAGTGATATTCGACGCACATAAAGAAATACCCGAGGTTATCTGGCGTCGCACGGCTTTTCTCACCACACAAATGCGATGTCAGATTTGCGGCGATGACTGAACGCAAACAGTTACGTAACTAAGCGAATGCCGGTATTTTTAGAAGATCGGCACGTGATAAAAGATGGAGTTTGACTAAGTCCGTCTACTATGCTCGTTGCAGAAAGCAGGACACGAGAGTGTTAACTCCTACAAGTACAAGTGTTGTTCGAGATCACAAAAAATGTTAAATTCGTCTGTTTCAGGGTTTAATTGACAGAATCTTCGTAGATGAAATCATTAAACGCATGCATTGCTGGAATACGACATACAATGATACTCTCTAAAACAATTAAAGAATGCAGGAAATTTTAAATGATTAAGCATTTCTTTTCAAGTTGTGGGGAGCAAAAAAGCTCCCTGCAACCGATGCTCCCGCCAAAAAATGCAAAATTTTGATGAAAATTCAAGATTTAACTCATTTCAGTGCAGCAAGTCCTAAGTGGTAAAACGCATCGACTTAGAGATAAATGGCTTCTGCGGAGATGTTTCAGTGCGGGTCCACAGAGCAAGTGGTGAACATCGACCGTCCGTCAACAGTTTCTATTTGTAGTTTATCACAGTATTTCATCATCAGCATCACTACGCACGTTCTCTAACGTAAACAGTCGAGGTGGTAAGGCCTTGAAAATTTAGCGCTTTCCCTCTTCAAAAATTTTTTTATTTTAGCAAATCTTAAATTTTGCCTCGGCGTCCAACCATGTCATATACACCTCGTGTTCGGAGAGAGGAATCATGATGTCATCAATGGTGATGTTTGTGTCGTTTAGAAAGTCCCTCTCAGTGTTGATCAATTCCTTCAAGACATGAAAGCGTTTGGTCGAGCGCTTCTGTTTGATCTCTTCCAGGGTTTCCACGGGCGGTGGAGTCGGCGCTCTGCGGTGGAAATAACTTTAAAAAATTCTCGAGACTTGATAGCACCGACAAGGAAGCCTTGCATGAGCCTTAAAGTCTCCGCCAAAATTAGTGAAGCCAGCCCCACCGATGACGAACATACATGCGAAAACTTGCGCGCCAGGGAGTAAAACTACTATCGGCTGTCGCCACACTGACAAGCGCTATTTAGCCCAGCTATCGAAGCAAAATGCCGACACGCTGCATGGGTACACAGCACGTATGACTGGGGCACACAGCACTGTTTGGACGAAACAAAAGCACTATTTATCAAAGAGAAAAAAAAGATGAAAATTTTAGGAAAGCACGTTTTTCTCGCTTGGGCTGCGAGATTAAGGAATGAAAGGAAGTTTTAACAAGAACAAGATAAACAGAAAGTTTATTGAAACAAACATTAAAGTTAATTATTGCAACAAACCAATTACGATATGCAGCACGACAACTACATGCACGACTCATACCGGGCACTTGCGACGGGTCCATCAACCTGGATTTCCTGAAAGTTCTCATAAACGTTATCGGTGTCTTCTGCAAAACAGCAAGAACGTGACGTAATGAATGCAATATACATCTAAGGCTAAAACACAAGCAGCAAGGAAACACCGTTGCGTCATCCATCTGACAAATCGGTAATCGATAAAACAAGCATTTGCGTCATACTGAGAACACGTGGTTTGGTAGTCGCAACCTTGCACAGGGAGGCGTCCGTGCATTTCCGACAAATAGCGTCTGTACCTGGGGTTAATTTTTGTCATATTTCCACGTGCTTTTAAGAAGGATGCTGTCAAGAATAAGGTCGTGCTTATGACAGCAACAAACTTTATACTGTGGAAATACTGTTACCAACAGTTGCCGCGAAACATGAGGTGTCTGTTGGAACCATGCCAAGCCATGGTTGCGCATAATACACACCGTTATGGCATACATCTTATTAAAACAGCGTTTGCATAGCAAATCTGTTGAAATGTTTGAAGAAATGGTGAAAACCTGACAAGCCTGGTATTGAACGAAAATATAATCGGACAAAAAGCTTCCAACCTGGTTCTAACATGGATGAAACTTCTGATAACCGCTGAGAAATCTATGGCAATAGCTCTCTACAGTCAAGCCGTCTGTAGCTTTAAACAGTAAGCCAAGGCTTATTACCTCCAACATGAACCGCCACGAAACACAAGGCTGAACTCCAAGCGAAAGCTGAAAACAAACTGTAGGCTGAAAGTGAAAGGACTGAACATTTCCTTATGAGACGGAACAACGACTCGGGCTAGCCTTCACAGCCGAGCTCGTGACTACAACTTACACTGAACAAAGCAAAACTATGTTGCGCCTTTCGCATAACTTCCTGCTCAGTTGGTATGAAAAGCAATTATTTAACCGTATGGTTGCATGATCAGTTCAAGGGCCACAGAACGTGAAAAAATGTTGACCAGGTATAAATGACTCTTGATTGTGCATAACGCACCAAAATTCACTCAACTAGCCTCGACTCGATGTTACATGGCGAAAGGTATGTGAAAGCTTCACCACACAAATTTGTAAAATGCAAGCAAGCCAAAACCAAACCAAGGCAATACCGCAATGCTGATGACACCGTGTCAATAGCCATAAGAGAAGGGTGTCAGACGCGATTGCAAGTAACTGGGAAAACACGAGATTACGAAAATAAAGTACGTAACGGGCGGCAGTTAAGCCTCATACTTACCTCGCTGATGTCCCACTTAAAATGCAAGTCCCCAATTAACTGCGACAGCCTATCGTTTAATCAGTCAGGCCAGTGACTCTCAACCTATTTTGGTGATGCATCCTTTTGGCAATATGTTTATTAAGTAACCTTTGACTGTGATCATGAGCGTAAAAATAGATCTACCCTGTTCAGGAAACCAAGGTGGCGGACCACCCTGGGGCTTCTTTTTTTTGTTGATTTTATATACTTCGAAAAATGTTAGAAATCTGTGCTTCCGTGACTTATCCTGATCAGTGGCGTAGCCAGCAGCCTAGAAGTTTGGGGGGTCGAATATGCTCGATTTTAAGTGAATAACACTATTTTGTTTGGAAAAACGCCTCTTAAAGCACAAAATGACTATTTTCTAAAAATTTGGGGACATGGCCCTTTTGCCCCCCCCCTGGCTACGCGTATGATCCTGATTTTCAGAGACAAATCGAATTGTGCCTGAGTTATTTCACAAAAATGTCCCTGAAAGCCTATATATAGGAAATATGGGTGCTGTACTACCATGGTTGCCGGGTTTGTAGGAAATTTGGAGCGTTATACAACCCTAAATTTCCTGATGTGTATAAAATTTCGAACACCCTACCAACCGAATGGTCTTCGTGTGTAGAAAATTTGGGATACCATACCACCGAAATTGCCTCATGTGTTAATCTGCCAACGCTGCGTGAAACCTGTAGCTGCCTCAGGTATAACCTCCTTGGGAATAACACTTTCCGGTGTATTTCTGCGAATTTCCATCCCTTGAGTGGGCAAGTTGGGAGTAGGCGCTGTCAAAACAATGTGGGCATGCCAGTGAGAGCGCTGCTGTTTTCAGTAGTTTGTCAAAACAAGGCATTGCTAAGGCGTGAATTTAGAGCAGCTATGTCCAACCCAAATGACTTACTGAGCCAAACATTATGTCACTATCTTAACTAGGGCCGCACATTGAATGACTTATTTTGATCTTAGCAAAGGAGATTCAGCATAAGCTAATGTACTGAAAGCGTTCGAAACCAAAGTGCAATGGTAACAGACGTGATAAAAGGGCACTGGAGAATACTTGCCTCAAAAATGTCAAATTCCAAGATTATCAAAATAAGGGCAGGTTGTCAGTATATAGAACACATTTACTACAGCGAAAACCTAAACTGGGCCGCACGAAACCTTCGACTGGACTGCATGCGGGTTGGACATAGCTGATTTAGAGAGACCGCAAGTTGTTTGCTCTGTTCAAGCAAACCTGCGAGACTGAAAACTTTTTATGAAATTTCAGAATGCATAAAGTTTTGAAAAAATATGGTGTCGTTTTGTAAAGCGATTTTTCTTTACTCTGCAGTATGGAGAACTTTACCTGCTACAGTTGGCAGTTTTAGGACTATGGGTTTCGTTGATCGTTTATTCGTTTCACTTTGTTTCTAGAAATCGAGGTCATCATATAAATTTTGAGAGATATGAATAACCGCGGTGACGTATCATGGCTGGAGGATGACAGCAGCGATGAAGATTTTCCTCTAGCGACGTACTTACAAAATGATGGTGTTGTCGACTCTAATTCCCACCTAATAACACTCCTTGTTAATGATACTGAGTGTGATGAAGATAATGTCAGTGAAGATGATGTTTGCAGCAGTGAAAGCGATTACATTCCAAGCGAAGATGCCACAGAAAGTGACAATGACGAGGTAGTCATCCGGACAAAAAATACTAAGAGTCTTCGCCAGCTGTCCAGACAACCACCAAATAAACGAAGGAAAACGACAGTGCAAAGCCGCAGTGTGACTCCAGCTTCAGCTCCTGCATCAACCGACGTTTTCAGTGTTTCAAATGAACCGTCCGCCCCTTTGTCATCAAGTAGTGCATCCCAATATACACGAGATGATCCTTCCACTCAGAGGCGCGATTCGCCTCCTATTTTGAGTTTCAGTCAAAAACGTCTCAGAGGCAGAAATGGTCATTGGTTGTTCACCGAGCCTCGAAGCTCCATTGTTGGAAGACGTCCAGCCCACAAGATCCTGACATCGTATACGCCCGGGCCGATTTTCCCCAGTTCTTTCTCTGGAGATACTCAGGTGGATTACTTGAAGCTTTTGCTTGCCCACAGCATAACGAAGGAAATTGTGGAAAAAACAAATGCCTGTATGAGAATTCTCCGCGATCGTGCCAAGCATCATGCGAAAGCAACTTTCAAAGACACGTGCGAAGAGGAGATTTTAGCTTTAATCGGGGTTTTGCTGTTGTCAGGTGTTAACGAGGACAATCATGTGGCCACAGAAGAAATGTTCAAACCCACAATGGGAATCCCTGCGTATAGAACAAGGTTCAGTGAGGGAAGATTTTGTTTTCTTTTGCGCTATATACGTTTCGATGATAGTGAAACCAGTGACCAACGTAAAAAAGAGAAGGACCCATTCGCTGCCGTGAGAAAAATTTGGGAAGTTTTCATCAACAACTGCAAACAGCGCTATTGCCCAGGAGAAAATATCACGATCGATGAACAACTGCTGGCATTTAGAGGTCGATGTGTTTTTCGGATGTATATACGGAACAAACCGGCAAAATATGGCTTGAAAATCATGATGGTCTGCGATAGTAAAAGCAGTTATATGCTGAATGCCATGCCATACCTGGGGAAGAAGACAAAACCACCAAATGCTGTTGCTTTAGGACATTGTGACTATGGAGTTGTTGTGCAAGCCTTATTTCGGTAGCAAAATAAACATAACTGGTGATAATTGGTTCACATCAGTGCCACTGGTGAAGGACTTGCTTGAAAAAGGATTGACGTACGTTGGCACTATTCGGAAAAATAAACGGGAAATGACAAAACCAGATTCCAAAATAGACAGTGTGCATTTGTTTTTGATGACAACATTACTCTGATGACCCAGTGTTGCCCAAATAAGTCATCAAAAAAACTTGTTACTCTCCTTTCATCAATGCATACACAAGCTGATATTCATGAAAGTCGAAAGCCGGAAATAATTATGTATTACAACAAGACAAAAGGAGGGGTAGACACTTTTGACCAAATCTGCTCCGGCAATTCTTGCAGCAGAATGACTTCAAGGTGATCTTTATTTTATGGGATGGTGAATGCCGCAGGAGTTAATGCTTCAATCCTGTACCGCAGCCACATGGTCAATCAAGGAATGAAACCAAAAATACGTCGGAGGTTCGTGAAAGAACTTGCACTTGAGATGATACGGCCATGGGCAGAGAACAGGCTTGAGCAGCCAACACTCCCATTGGGCTTCATTGACGCTGTGAAAATGGCATTTCCTCAACTTGCGATCATTTCAAGACCGCCGGTACCAGTGCAACTGCCAAAGCCAAAGAGGTGCAGGATTTGCCCTCACAGCAGAGACAGGAAGACCAAACAAATCTGCAGCAAATGCCACCAACCTGTGTGCAAGGATCATGCCACACTTGTGCGTATATGCACTGACTGCCATCCTGCAGGTAAGACAAGTTGCAAGCTTTCATGCACAGCATGGCATTTGTGCATTTTTTTATTTATGTTAATTGCAAACAATCGTGTTTGGTTTATTGAGAAGACTTACAAGCATTGTTGTGTTTTTTACAGTCAGAAAACATTCTTTATCAATTATTTGCTTCTTAGTGCCGAACGTTGCGTCTGAGTAGACTTCACACCAAACCATGTTGCAAACAATGCGAAAAAAATAGTTGTACAAGCAGCAAATTTGATTTGAAGTGCAAAATGTTTTTTGGCAGATACGACATCGGATGATGGATTCTGAGAAGAGGAGACCTACACGCTGACTTGATATGAAGAAACAACCGATCTCAAACGCTCATGACGTTTTCTACGGATAAACAAAAATTCCCCCCTAAAAAAACAGTCTTGCGGAGGTATAGCGTGTAAAATTTGTATGCAATCTGTGTTTCGCTGTGTAGATACGATTTTGTTGTGAAATTGATTAAAAAGAGGCGTCAGGATTTCAAAAATAGTTTGACTGGAAATAACGGAGGTCACGTGTCCCAGGCAGCCGTGATCAAACCGTGTGTTGCATAATACCCTACTTTTCCTAATTCTTACAGTAAAACATGGTTTCCTCAGTAGGTTATTGTACTCCTACGTTAAAATTTTATTATGAAGACACTTAAATTTGTTTGCCCCTTGGAGCAACTTTGCGTACCCCAAGGGGGTGCACATACCCCAATTTGAGCACCATTGATTTCGGCAATTTAATCTGAAACTTTCAACACTGCCCGCAAACCCATGACTATCAACGTGACGCCATTCACAACTCGACAGTGAATGTTCTTGAGGTCGGACGAGCTTACGGCTGTTCGTGGGTTGCCGCCAACAGAACCTTTGCGTAAATTAACCACTACGTTGTCTCATGCACGAACGTTTACTCCAATCGATGTACAAGAAACACAAGCATCTCAATGACGAACGCCTCGTTACGGTTTGGCAAACCGCCAACGTACCGGTGCGTACATTGCAGTGGCGAAGCCTAAATTATTCCACAGAATTCTTTTAGTGTATCATTCTCAAAGGATTCCGCACTAATGGACAGGGAAGATGGGTAAGATACTAGGTTTTCTTCGGTCATAGACCGAACTTTTTGTTAATGATTGAAAAAATATGTCACTTCGATCATAATGTCCGAAAATCCAGACTCGTGGATACTGTTACGGCAAGTTTTCATACGAAATGTTTCAGCGAAAAAAACGGGTAAGATCGCAACCGATAGCGAATGGCGGTAAAGCAAATGTGGGACAATGGACAAATATAAATAAATAGCGAAATGAGTTTTCCCACCAGAACCAATAAACTCATTTGTCACTGCAAATGTTTTATGCCCGCTCTATGTAAACAAGCCATGTTGTACTCGGTCGATAGTTAAACAAATGCAAACCGAAATAATTCACTTATTCGCCCACTTCTATTGCATACCTTTACTTATACATTTTCATTAGCTGACGAATTGAGGTTCCAGAGGATGTCAGAGAAAATTATTTAGTTCTGACTTGTTATATTCAGTTTTGCGCTGCCAGCTTTCTACGTACGTGAACAATTATCTAGTTTCGAACTGAACGACACAATGATCAGATTTGACACTTCACCACCTTCAAAACACAGCGTATCATCGTAATATAGTAAGTTTTATTATTGAACGTCTAATGATGTGAAAAGCGATATAGAGCTGAGCAAAAATAATTGATAGTAGTCGCTCGAATTTTGCGAAAAAGAATCTTTAGTTGTTGTGTTTTGCGTTTGCTTTGATTTAATTTAAGTTTGTTCTAGCAATGGTTGCGCCGCGTTATTCTGAAGTGTAGCAACCTTCCGTAGCATGTTTTGGTAAATCACCACGAAACTGCAAATATAGTCGTACTGAACTGGATTTGCTTTGTCTGGTTCATTAGTTGTGATATGTATTGCGATGAATAATTGGAAGCCACGCAGCAACGGATACTGAATACCAAAACGCTAGGTGGTTATCACAATTGCCTGAAGAACATACCTGATGTGACAACCAAATGTGCAATAACCAAGAACACATCGACACGATAGAACAGCTGTATACCAAAATAGTTATGGCACTCAAATAGCAGCAAGAGAAGCCATACCTAATAGTACACCATGCAGACATCACACCCCGGGGTGGAATGTGGCTGCGAGTGAGAAACATGTGGCCGAAAATACCACTATTGCTGGAAAGACTTCTGCAAAGACACGAAGCGGACCTTTGACATTATGACAGTACGGCGCAAGGATTTCAAATATGCATTGAGAACCTGTCGCAACGAAAAGGAGATGCACAAAGCAGGTGCACTCGCAAACGCGCTACAGGACCACTCTTCCAAAAAGTTCTGGCAAAATATCAGAAACAAGAAATCCATGCTTCCATCCATGGTGGAGGTGCAACAGGGAATTGAAGCTGTTGCAGAAATGACGAAAAAAATATGAATTCAAAAGCTAGTAATACTGACAACTTTGCGAACTAAAATCTAAACAACCTTAAGCATCTTGACACATTGGTAATATTATGTGCTGCTGTTGTGAACTTGCATTCCCAATTACAAACCTCCCCTAAAACATAATGCTGATAAAGATGAAATTTTCTCTGGGCAGGGTGTGTTTTCATCTTAGCAGTCTCTTCAGTGTGTGATTGATGCATGTAAAAATTTCCGCAACAACGTATGAATGCCGTTATTTCGCTTATTTGCAAAAATAACGCTGACAAAGTGATGCTGCTAACTGCAGACTTGTTTCTCTAGTAAAAACCATCTCTTCATACTTGAGTATACATGTGTGTATTTCTGCTAAAACAGATTGTGCTATATCATGTAAGCAAAAGCACCCCATTGTTCCCATCATTTCTGAACGCCTCTTTAAGGGTTTCACAGAAGTAACTACAACGTATTGTTTACAAAAGAAATTTAAACACAATTCAGTGAATGTAACTCGGTGCTTATTAAAATTGCAGGTGAATTGGTAGAGGAATCAGGTCATGCAAGTGAAGTTTAGCACTTGCGTTTCAGAACCCTTTACTGTAAACATCAGGGTAAGACAAGCGACAGCCCTAGTTTATATTTACTTGCTGTTTATCTTATACTTATTTGCTGCTTACGTTATGGTCACGGTTTACGCCGCAATAGAAAGCGGTAGGGTTGCGGTTACGGTTCGCACAAAAACCCAACGGCAACCGTTATTTTCTATCGGTTAGAGTTCGACTCGTCTCACAACAACAAAATAATATCACCGGGCCCGTACTGGTCAGATATCCGCAAACTACTGTAGAATCATTCAATGCTAAATGAGTGCAAAATAATAGTCAGTCGGCCATGGCAGTGAAACTCATCCAAAACAACAACCTTGTTGATGTACGTCACAACTACCAGTTAGACTTTTGCCTGAGGCCCCACGAGCACGCTGCTGGAAACACAGAAAAGCACCGAATTCGACGAGGATAAGGTTCGCCCACGCGTGGACAAAAAGGGATCTCAATGCTCAGATGTTTCAAGCGAAGTGAGATATGTCACAGCGCTGTGTTTTCATCATAGGCCATGTGGTAGTCAAGATAGCTAAAATGGGAGCGAAACAATACTGCGCAGGGAGACTGGCAGAAAGGGCAAAATATGCAGACGACAATCAAGCATACAGAAAACGCAAACAGTCGGAAGGCAGTTGCTATGCATTGAAGCGAGGCAAGTGGCGGCGGGCAGCAACACTGGTTACTACTAGAATGCTCAGTATCATAGGCAGAGAAATGAGATGAGCAATGTGTTCTTGGTCCCAATGTCGTTCCCCACGGAGTGGGTCTCACATAGGTCAAACAACCCACAAAGACAAAAATCAAGGCAATCAATTACAGGAAACGACACACCAGTGCACACCCGTTTTACCTGCTGCCGATAGTTCGTTGTTATGTGACGGCAAATCAAAGCTGTCTGCATAGGAATATTCACTTTCACTCGAGTACGACTCACAGAGCTCCACTACAACTTGGGGAATGGTTGTCACTTCTGAGCCGGTCTCAGAATTTGCTTGTTCGTTTCTGCTGTTACCATGAACGCTGCACGGCACTTCTTCATACAAAGGTTCTTTCTGACTTGGGAAGTTTTCGTATACACGTTCGTCGTGGTCAGACACCATCTTGTCAGAACGAATATCGTTCTCGTCAGAACTGACCTCTTGTATAAACAAAGTCTTGTCATATACAGGGTTGTTCAACGCGTTTGGCTTATGAGACTTGAAAAACCTCTTCTTGGGTTTTGAAACAGGTTGATTTTCACCATAGATGCCCCACTCCGGGCCAACTGCTCGATTAGCACCAGCCTCACGCAGGTGATGTGAGGAATAGTCAGAAGAATGCAATTCATCACGGCCAGCCATTTTAGGTTACACAAGCACCTATACGCAAACAACCCGTTAGGCCAAGTATTCAACAAGATAGAAGCAGTAAAAAATCGCAAAGAGAGCCTGGCAACATTGAAACTGTAATTACATAACAACCCTGTCAACCTGTAACTGCTTCGCCATTCGGAAAATTACGATTTGCGCTACCGAGGCTTTTCCTAGCGCACTGACATGCTCTCGCCCAGTAACACTGTGCTACACAACACTACGACCAACTAGCAATGAGCACACTGCACATACTCAATGAACAATGAACTACTACGGTCATCGCTTTCTTTCCATCGCGCAATTTGATCGGACCAGTAAGTAGCGAAGAGGCAGTCAATGCTTAACAGGTTGCGCCTAAGGAAAACAACACTCGGCGGGTTGTTCAGCTGCTGTGTGGAGAGCACCGCAGCACTGTCTTGGCGCAGTCACAGCGCAGTAATTCTGTGAGCAGCGAACCGTACAGAAATGCCCTGCAGAATAAAACCAGAAGTGCCAAGAGTGGAGACGCGGCCGACGGCCGTAACCTAGCTTAGCAAGATGCTTTGCTCATGATCAGGTAAGACTGTGAAAAAAAGGCACCGCAAACATAAACCGTTGTTTGCTTTTCCAGATTACTTTGAGGTGAGATATCTGCACAACATTAACGGGAAAATGGTATGTTTCGGCACCAGCTCAAGTGGCGCAGAACGGAAGCGATCATCTACGCGCATAACCTTTGCAAATGACTTCAGAAGCAGACACTGGAACGAGAAAGTTGCAACTGGCGCAACTGAAGAAAAGTTCAAGCAATTGCCTGGTGCAGTTTGAACAAATATCATTATTTTCCACAAAAAGATTAAGGTCACAGATCGGTTGAAGAAATATGAGACGAAACGCAACAAGCCGGCAACATACTTTTAGCCTTTTAAGGCTAAAAGTGCAAGAAGCACAGCCACTCCAGCCTTGACTTTGGGGGGTCAATACGTAAATTCTGTTGACCAATACAAATATCTGGGGATAGTATTGGATACTGAGCTCTCAGATGACAAAGACATTCAGAGAC
>JGI24021J15306_10001951_pt1 | contig 21343 bp, 19 predicted proteins | sample Ectturendosymbi1_FD_15306 | JGI IMG/M metagenome (IMG submission 15306)
GACACGACTTCGGGAGTGCGGGACGCAGCAGTTGCGCCCATTCAGGGGGGTTCAATGGGCCGAAAGTGAACGACGACACTAACTTGCGGCGAACGATTTTCGAAGCGCAGGCGAGCAGCGTCGCGCGATCGCAGGCGGAAAAACGTTCGCGAACCGCGCTCGACGAGTTATCGTCGACGCGCGAAGAACCCTTTGAACCGGAAGACGGGCTCGGCCGGGAGCTTTGAGCGCCGCGCGGCGCCGGTCCGGCGCGAATGACGTCAGGGGGTGACGAACAATTGGAACTGGTCGCGCGGACGGAATTGATTGCGAGACGTGAAGCCATTTGTCGGCGTGACGGAAGAAAAGAAGAATAATTGCAGTTTGGAATAAACGTGGCTTCGACGAACGGTCGTCCTCCTTCCAGCAAACCTGTCGAACAGAAACAGGGTGTCGGTAAGGGGGCAACGAGAGGGGCACAATGCCCCGGGCGGCGAATCACTGAAGGGCGCTGAAAAGTCCAAACAATGTCACAAGTACTTTCTTCAATACAGTACATTTACTACCAAAAGTTCGAACATCGGGGTCACCAAACTTGTTCCTTGCCCCGGGCGCCATCTGACCACGGCACGCCCGTGGCTGCCGATAGAAAAACGTCGCCTATTCCATGAAATGGCTAAGCATTGTTCGCACAGCTGCTTGGAGAAGTATTACGTTATCGAAAACAAACGGCAGAAGGTGCAGCAGCAGTAAATGACGTCGTAAGTAAATGACGTCGTAAGCAAATGACGTCGTAAGCAAATGACGTCGTAAGCACGCCGCAGACCTCCGCCAGCTGTCGCGTAACGCGCAGGCACAGAACGTTTACTAACTTGCTGGTCGCGAGTTTTTTTCACCCACCGATGAGTATCATGGGTCGGTTCTTCATCGCCGGCAAGTTCAACATACCTGAACAAAAAGTGCTTTGCGTCAGCACTGCGTCCGTGTTCGTTGCGAAACAAGTGGCTCTTGAACGACATCCGGCAATTTTTAGGTTTCACTTTCAACCACACCCGCCGGCATCGAAACTTGTTCAAAAGAACACCGAAAACCAAGTTTCTATGAACAACGAGACGGCGGCCGGCGACGAAAGGTTCAACTCACGACGTAACAACAAACGCAAGAAAAACAAAGGCTTCTGCGTCAACGGCAACAAGTGTGGGAGGCGACGCAAGCGACCTGTAAGAGAACTGAAGCGATACAGGCGCAATTGAGGAGGAGACTGATTCGCGCACACGTCGTCTGCGAACGTGACGCAACAAATTTTTCGAGTCTTTTTCTGCAGCACTCGTTTTCTCAAACACGAATTCGCATTGCGTCATCAATCACGTCAACGACCTTTGATCTCATACGCAATGCTCGATACGACCAAACCATCAGGACAGCCGACTGCAGAAGCGCAAGCACGCTAGCCAACTCTCTGCGCTGTTAAGTAAGTGTTCGGCAAAATTGGCGGGTACAAATGGGTTAGAGCGGTTAGAAGCGGTTCGAAACGGGTTAAAGCGGATACAGGTGGCGAAATCACTTTCTTTCTGAAACGAAAACTGAGAGTGAGTTCCAAACCGCAGTCGAAAAGGTGCATGCTCATTCTCTGTGTTTGGCAAATCTCGCAACCGCAGTTCTTTGTTCTGAGCACGCTCATTTGCACAGCGTGTTTGCCATGCTTAGTAATTTAGCACGATGTACTTCCAGATTGCCGAGCCACTTGCCACACACACACACACACACACGAGTGAGACACGAGTCCTTTACTGGAGCCTTCAAGCGTTTAAGGTCGGGTTTCGTGATAATCTGCATCTTTCACTGTCTTTAATATCTTCCCTAAGACGCAACTCCCGTGTATTTGATGGCATGAAAGTGACTGGGTTTAAAAAATCTTTAAACAATTGTTTCCACATGCCACAGATGTCTTTCTCTTTGCTGAACAGGGCACCGTTCTGGTCTCTGATAGATCTAGCAGTGTTCGTTCTTTTGCCTCAGTCGGAGACGTCAAATGGTTTGCCAGAATTTTTTGCTGATTTGCCAATAACTGGAATCTAGTTTATAACCGAAATTCTCCAAATTTAGCATCAAGTCATTTTTCCCAATCACACCAACACAGCAAAGCCCGTTTCCCGTCATTTTGGTCTCGAAGACAAGAGCCCATGCAGCTGGTCTGTACGCGGAAACGAAGCTTTCCGGTACTCGAAGGCATCACCTGCATGCTGCTTCTTTTTCCGCTTGACCGCCGCTCCGATCACCTCCATTAATTCCTCGTCGCTCCTCCCCGAACGGATTTCGTCACGCAGCGACACTTCGCTGTTGCCAAACAGGCAGACCTAGACAAGATTTCAACCTGTTTTCGAACGTCGTTACCGAACACCGTTACCGAACACCGTTACCGAACACCGTTACCGAACACCGTTACCGAACACCGTTAGCGAACACCGTTAGCGAACACCGTTAGCGAACACCGTTAGCGAACACCGTTAGCGAACACCGTTAGCGAACACCGTTACCAAACACCGTTACCGAACAGGCGAATTTAAAGAAAATCCCACTGCGAATTAGCGCTAAGGCAGCGATTTTAGCAAACGCTGGAATGTACAGGTACATCCAATGTACTCAATAATTGTTATCGAAATTGTTTTTAATGTAACCAGCACTTTTCTGACGCTACCGCACGGTCCTCAGACGGTATCACGCTCACCTTGAGGTTACCATCGGCGGTTATTCTCAGCCGATTGCACGTCCCGCAAAAATGGTCCGACATGGACGTGATGAAGCCGAACTGGCCCGCGTAGCCATCGACTTTGTAACCCTGCCCGAAAAATATGAAAGCAAAAGTCAAGAGCAGCATGAAATAATCGAAGAGCCCAAGAAACATGCTGGAGGATGACATTCTTAAAAATTGCCACAAGGATTCCCGAAGTTCTGAGACCGCAGATTACCTTCCCTGTCAGGAAAGGCTTCGTTAGACTCTACAAAGTTTCCTAATCAGCACAAATTGAGTGAAAAATTATATGACTGGTGCCATCCTAAGAACTCCGTTTTGGCAGTGTTTCTCCGCAATTTCTCTCGCAAGCTAGGAACGGACGGACTCACTAACAATCTTTAAAGACTCGAAAGTGAGTTCACGGAGTCCAGGACGACAACGGTTATCGTACAATACAGTTATTACTGCACCGTGGCCAGTTTCTTGCAAGAGCGTCTCTACGAAAAAAATGCGTTTTGCCACGTCGCCGTTGCCTTGCAACATGACCAATGGTGGAACACTTCTTGCTTTTTTCCCTTTTTGCGAGACAAATGTTGGGAAGCGTTTTTTGATGCAAACGATATTCAATGCAGCAAGAAAGATAAAAAAATGACTAATTTCAATCACAGCAATAAAATGTAGGCAGTTGCTTTCAAGCCGGCGACGATGCAAGAAAAAAAAAATTGAAATCAAGAAAAACCTATTTTAACATTCAAGAAAAAAACTCATTTCCACAATAAAAAAAAAAACTATTTTAACAATCTAGCGTAGCACTCGTCATTGCCAAACAAGTGAATTTTTCTATTATATTAAAAATTTATAGCAGTGAACTTGCGACGTCAAATGGAATTTTCACCGCCCAACTGAGTTGGACGTTGAGGCCGCGCGCGAGCCGACAGATCACGATCACCACATAATTGCACAAATTAAGATGACAATCGCTTGCGCCGGGACGGAAGAATCTGGTTCAGTTGTGACGCAACACTCGCAGCTCTGTACAAAAACGACAACTGCAAACAGCGAAACATTTCATGCGACGAAACGAAGCTGCTGCTGACAAGCGATGTTGGTGACTGAACGACCTGGCATTGCAATCAATAGCACTGCCCGCTGCAGAAGTAGCGCAACAACCTCTCTCGCTCGACGACTGGTTTCAACGTCGGCGAACAGAACTGCTTCTGCCGAATAATTTTCTTGATTGAGATGACGTTTGTGATGACGTTTCTTCGCCCGACCATGTGTGAATCGCACACTGGTGCGTTCGAACAGGACTGCAGGGTTGTTAAAAGTAAGAAGTCGATGGGGGTAGGGCAAGCCCTCATGGCTTCGCGATTGGGGATCTCGCATGGGGCTAGCTCTTCTGGGTGAGCAGCACTTCGCCTCCCCCCTATACCCACCATTTCTGTTCCGCTCAAATTCTTCTTACCCAGGTTTTGAACGCTAGAATCGCCGCCGCTTCTCGACCAGGACTCGCACGGACTTTTTAAACGATGTTAAATGTTTTTCAATAACAGCGCAACTCAGACGATTTGATGAGGGAGGCCCATGCTATGACGCAGTATATAACGATATAGTTTCGATAAACGTGCAGTTCTGCATAACCTTTTACATAAATGAGTGTGTAGTAAACGGGTAAATTTGGACTGCAAGCTTTCCATTCACTCGACAAACATACAGTAACTTTCCGATTGCTTGAAAGAGGTGCCGCAGGCCGAAGATAGCTGGGAAGCGCAATTTTAAGCAATCATGTAACATCAACTCATGTCTTACTGAAGCTTTCAAAATTCGTTGTTGGTATCATTGATCCTGTTGCCACGGGATCCGTGAACATACCGCTTCTGTATGCGGCATTTTTTCCTGCTCATATAAATATGGGATAAAAAGCCCGCGTTTTTTAACGATTTAGAAGTGTACAGATCGAATGGTGTATGTTTTTTTTCGAAAATGTTCCGGGAAGCTCATAAATAGAAGTTCCATGTCTTTCAAGACCCATGGTGACCTGATATGCTCTCCGCATGGTAGTTTTAGACTCGAGAATACCTGATGCTTGCACCACCAGGTAGTTTTTGACCCGCAGTTACCTGATGTGTACATGCGCACCACCGCGTCGTTTTTGACCCGAGGTGACCTGATGTGCACTCCGACGGGTGCTGTAGTTTTTGACTCGTGCTGGCCTGATGCTTACTCCGCCGGGCAGTTTTGGACTGGAGGTGATAAACACAAAACAGATCGGAATTGCTCATGTTTTCTTGCATTCAAATAAACTTAACTCCCATTAAACCAGCCGCAGCGGATCTTGCGTATTAAATTAGTTAAAATGTGTGTTTCATTGCGCTCATACGGTGAAGTATTTGTAGAATGAGTAAAACTCGACGCAGCGAAGTCATAAATATTTTGACCGGTCCTTACGGAGGTCACATGGCACGGAAAAAGTTAATCTAACGCAGTTGCCTGGACGCGTTGCGCGCACTGAAGGTTGTTACCTGAGCAGGCGGGCCTGTACTTGCGCTTGAGGAATGCAACTGAGAACGAGCAGCTGTGTTCAAGCTTCAGGTTCGGAAAATACAATTGTGGGCCTGGGAGAAAATGTGACGCAAGATTTAACAAATCTTGTCAAAGAAGGAATTCAAGTCCAAAATCCAGCACAAGGGCAGTGTCGCTCTACATATAATATATATGCGCGTGCTGCATTATCAGCAACTTGATTAGTCCGTTGGAAACCTTTACGACCCGCAAAGCACTTTCACTTCGCGATGGTAAAAACGTGACGTTTTTTAGTGGATCAAACAAAACGGTTGAAAGTTGATTCCTGAAGGACCTGTCTTCATCTGAACCATGCTTTTAAACGCACGCACAAACAAAACATGCTTACATACAAGCACGCAACTTCGCATCAACGAAAAGCTGAAACAGCGCCTCAGTCGCCTTTTCACAGCTGGCATAACACCGGAAAAAAAAACAAATGAAAAATCATAAGCGATGCAAACAATGCACGATGCAGACGTCGACCAGCTGTTAAGATTGCGCAGCAAACCCGCTCCTGACAGTGCTAGGCTTCGAAGAAGTTGCGCGTGTTCTGTCAGCATCGCGATCACAGATCAACAGGGAAGAGACCTCGTCTGGTTTGACCGCACGAGCGACACGACAAACTCACCAAGTGTTCCTCTGCCGTAGGTAATAATTAACAGTTAGCCAACCGGTGGCTTGCCGTGAATGCAATTGCGCCTTTTGCTGCGCGAGACCTGCGATTGCGCTGAGAGGTCCGTGAACTACTTCAAAAAGTGTGTTCTCAGCCGACTGGTATTGAAATGTGAAAAATATTACGCGCCTTTTCATGGAATTCTCCTACAAACGCACGTTACACAGTTCTGTTCGACTATGTTCGAGCAAAATGTGACACTAAAACGTCTTTTGTATTAAACAGAACGCCATTTTTATACGCCGGTAAGACAGAAGCATGAGACATAAGTGCGTTTACATTAATAGTGTTAGAATTTGTGATCGTTTGAAGAAAACCTGATTCGAGTTAATAGATAGATGATGACGACAAAAATTTTGGAACACCACGCATAATGGCAAAATTAACGTTTGAAAGATGCTAGGAGCCGTACACCAAGTAAACGGTTGGATTTCGTCATTGGTGGAACCCTTCTTGACCTATTTTCGGGGACAAGAAACCGCAAGACCGCACGCGACATCCGCAGACAGTGCACATCGTAGGTAACATGGGGAGATGGAGCGACAATGCAAGTCGCGTGACAGCCGCTGTGGTCGCCCAGGTATGAAGCGCGGCAGGTTTTTACAGTCTGCGCTCCAGCGACTAAGGACGGCCGTTGTTGCTCGAACGGGTAGATCGCACGAGAAACGAACAAGCAAATAAAAAAATTACACGACAAAACTTATTATTTAAACAACTACTCTTCACACAGGTGACAAAGAAGTGAATCCATTGGCAATTTTTACGGGCACTCGATGTCAGGTAACACTACGTATACTTTGTCCTAAAATCTTATTCAAATACAGTGTGATGAAAACTTACTATTACTGTATTATCAAACCCTCTGACAAGGGCATGCGATGTATGGTTAAACAGCTTTTCCAAGCCATTGCGGCGCTTGTGTCTCGCAGAAGAATCTAGTTTTGCGGCGTTCCCGGTCTGCGGGTGTTTTAACAGAAATCTTGAATGAGGTTGGGTTCGCAAAAAAAGGCTATTTTCTTTTACGAACCTGGCCAATTCAATAAACTTTGCTCTTTTGTAATGACCTACGATCGCTGTCATACGTGTCGTGAGGTAAAGGCCGGCGTTGTAATAGAAAAAAGGAGCATGCGCACACACTGATGTGACATTCAGGATTCCCACAAATTATTAAGATCTATTTCCCACACTTTTTCAATACTAATTGAAAAAAAATAATACCATCACTTATCTTCGGTTTTCTAAAACTTTATTTACGGAACACTACAGAAAAAACATCTGCAAAAAAGAACAAATATTTGAAAAAACAAATGGCTGAATTTGGAATTTCCGCACTTTTTCTATACTTTATGCACATTTTGGCCAAATTCAATACTTTTTCAAAGTCTTGAAAACCGATTTTGAAATTCAATACTCTTTCACTACTTTCAATACCGCGTGGGAATCCTGCGACATAGTTCGTGACGTCAGCATGGGAAATGGTGCGTGGCGAATTTACAGTGATACGCATACCACAATGTCTAGCAAGCTACCACTGAGCCACTGAGAAGGTTGCCAGCCATGTCCTTGGCAGGCTGGATGCCACGTGCTTTGCACAGGAGAATTTAACCGGCAAAACGAATCTAGCCAATTGGCGACCACACCACATCGCGACATGCACTGAGATGCAATTTCTCTTTTTTTACCAAATAGCACGAGGTATCGATTTGTTCAGAAACCGATGTACCAGATTTAAAAAATTAACTTTTTCGGAAAACAAAATAAATACCAACGTTTGAGCCCTCCCAGAATTTCTTAACACGATACAAATTCATGATCGAAGCGTTGTGGTTTAATTGCCACAATCGCATGATAAGGGGCTCGCGTCGCAGTTTGACGCATGTTCAGGTTTTGTCCCCGCTGTCCCTTTCCTCCTTCACAGATGGTTTACAAATGTACAATGGAGGCCCCAGATGAAGAACCGGCAAGCAACTTTACGAAAAAGCGCAGGTATCGAACCCCTGACGAGCAAAACGTTCTGCGTTGCAGCATGTGGCAAGCGGTCATGTCACATGGGTTCGGTTTATTTCTTCGCGGGTGCAAATTCGCAAGCTTCGCCTCAAGGTCAGAACACGACTTACAAAGCAGCGACTGTTGAAATCTTGCAACTGCCGTGTTTCCTTCAAAATAAGGCCTGAGCCGAAAAACGGCCTTTTTTTGGGTTGATTATATAATGTAAGCCTTTTCCCCAAAAAAACTAGCAAAAATCACTCGGGGGATCAAGATACTGGAGAAAAAATTGCTCTTGAGTTTTTGAGTAAAATGTAGTACAATTTGGGTAAATGCAGGTCGCTCAACGGTTTGAAAAGAAAAATTAAAAATGTGCCCTGTCGTGAAAGCAAGCCATACTACGTCGTTCTGGAGAGAATATTAAATATAAACCGTGTCTAATTTTTGGGGTAACACAGTACATGCCAACAACTTTCACTTCATGCTTCCTTGCATTGATATGCGATTTCGAAATTATGTTCAGGCGTGTTGTGTGGGCAGAGGCCGAGACACCGAACAGTTGCCGGTCCACGAAATGGAATGCTGGGATCTCGAGACATCAGTGAACATGAAGCAAGCGGCTTTTCTACTTCTCGTTTGCGTTCTACGTCTGCAGCAACGCAATAAAAATACGCGAGGCCTGTTTCGTTCACAGCCAAGATCTCTATCGCGCGCCGAAAGCCTTCTATTCGACTGATAAGCTCACAAATTAGCGCCTTTGGCTGAACCGCGCAGAACGTGGCAGCAACCGCCGTCAGGCACGCATCGCTGACGTGTTTGGCGACGTAATCGATGGCATGTAACTCCTGACTGCCATGCAACAGAGGAATGAGCGACGCGCCATTGCATGAACGGCACGAAATCGGACTTTGATTGTTTCGTTGTTCCGTGACACGCAGGCACCAGCGGAAGCTGCGTGTTCGTTGTGTAAAGCGGAAATGAGGTTTCTGCGGTGCCCGGATGTGCAGCGCGTATTTTCTGCTTAAATCGCGATTCCGCGACAGTAACAAATGTCATATATGTCGAAACGGAAAAGTTCAATCGACAATTGACATGCTTTACGTTGAACTACTAATTGCGATCAGAGAAAAGCAGCGATATGCTAGTTTCATCTACAATCACTGGAACTTCGGAATGACAGTATTTCACAAAACTCGCAAAGACACCACAGAATCAGGCTGGGAACGGTGAGGACTGGAATGTACGCCGAAGCAAGAACCAGTGAGCACCTCCTTCAAACTGCACGCTGATACGCAAACTAACGACTGTCTACGCCTTCGTTCCCAGTTGGCTTCGAGAAGATAATTTGCGCACATGTGCTGCGGAATCACGATGGCACAGCACCAACGCTGATGTACATCGAATAATAACAGCTCGGTCCTGGTCACTGAGGTATTTGGCTGAATGCAGACGATAATACGTCAGCTGTGCATTTAATTTTTTTGGGAGTTTCAATGATCGATTTTTGTCGCAAAAGATTGTTTTACAAACAATTGATTATTCAAAATTCTCGGAATTTGAGTCAAAGCAAAAGCTGTGTAGTACACGCATTGCTCTTTTTTCCATTCGGCATTGACTGTACGAGGTTTCGATAATGTTCCTAATATCTAGGGCCTATAGCAATGGTTTCCAACCGCGGTACCTCAGCACTCTAGGGTGCCATTTACAATAACCAGGGATGCCGCGGGCTCCAATACGTTTCTCAATATCTCATTAAATGTAGATTTTCAAAATGCCACCAAACCTTAAAGCAAATTGCTATGGGTTCGCCACTAGGTGCCGTAGATTGTATTTGTCCTCTGTCGCAAACCTAAAAAGGCTGGGAAACACTGGTCGAAAGTTTTCAGTTGTAGGATGAAAACCGACTCGGCGATTAGGATGCAATAGTTGCGTTGCACCGCACAACTCGAACGCACAGCCGGAGGGTTCCGGAATCAGATTTATTTCACGAGCTCGCTATATGCTTCGAAAGAGCTCCGTTCATCAGCTATTCACTGAGGCTATATGTGCACAAGGTTCATGGAGTGGACTGTCATAAGCGCAAGTTTAATTGTCAGGTACGAAGCCGATTTTACTGCGTTTGACGTCAACACATCGCGGACAATGCGATTCGACCGCGGTGTGTGCTTGGCCACCGCTGCTGGATTCGGTGTAAAGCATAATATGGTTTCGTCGTCAGGCAAAATATGGTTNCGTCGTCAAGCAAAATATGGTTTCGTCGTCAAGCAAAGTATGNTTTCGTCGTCAGCCGAAGTATGGTTTCGTCGTCAGGCAAAATATGGTTTCGTCGTCAAGCAAAATATGGTTTCATCATCAAGCAAAGTACGGTTTCGTCGTCGAGCAAAGTATGGTTTCGTCGTCAAGCAAAGTGAGGTTTCGTCATCAAGCAAGTATGGTTTCGTCGTTAAGCAAGGTATGGTTTCGCCGTTATGTAATATATGGTCCGATATGCAAACTACCCCGCAAAACAACTATCTAATTTCGTTATGATTTTTTATGACAATCATTGTGTACTTTTAGTCGTAACCTGCCTTTCCCGCGTTTCCGCACCTTGATCGCACGGAAGGCGTTGAAATTGTTAACAGTGGATTTTTCGATTTCTTACAACCACTTTTGACATGACCACGCGGCAGCCTCGTGCAAACCCACAGAGCAACTGTTCTTTCAAAACCACATTCGTGACTGCCACGAACGAAAACAATGGAGATTGTGACGAAAATAGGAGCGGCGCAACTTGCGGATGGACACCAGTGCAGTGGCACAATGCATTGTTTCAATGAAAATCATGCATCGTGAATTCTCAGCTTGGCCACCACCCCACTACCAAAAAACGTGATTTGGAGTTTTATATCCGAACGCTGTTCGTGCACACAAAGTCAGACACAAAAGCAACGTGCGATTGCCGGTAACAGCCACAACAGCATCCAAGAATGAAGTGCACGAAACGCGCAGTGAGATGAATCTGCTGTTTCGGGGAGAACACCAGCTGTTCCGCCATTTTGTACGACGGCGTGATGGATAAAGCGAAGAGCTGTCATCTTTAACCGGCAACTCTTTATTCAGCATCTTATCATTGCATGACTGCTGCCGGCGAACATCTCACACAGTGGTTCAAGATCCCGAAACTTGTCGCATCGTTCCAACCTTGTCACGAACGTTTAAACCCCGCCCACTGCGAAAGCTCCTCATCCCCTTAAAACCAAGATGCTATCGAAGCAGTACCGCGAAAAAAGCCCGCCCAACAACGTCACAAACGTTCAACAACCTCACAAATATTCAACAACGTCACAAACGTTCGCGCCAACTCAGCGGCGGCATCAACCCATTACGGGAAGACCGAGGGTGCGGTTATTCCCAAATGTTGTGGGTCATGTCAAGGACATAACCACATCTGACACTTCGTTCGTGCGGTTACGGTCGTCCGCGTAAGGGAGGACAAAACAACTTTCGCCGAAATTGCGTTTATCGCAAAGGGTGCAGCGTCTTCTGCGTTCTTTGCGATCCAGAATCGACTTGAGTGTCAGAGAAAAAAGGTTTACTGTTGCATCAGAAACAAGGTCCAAAAAAACAGAAAAACAAGGTCACGACCTTTGATAAGCAGTGGTAAGATTATGTGTGATTCATTCTCGCGTCACTCTTTATAATTCATTATGATCGTTTTTCAAGGATAATTATAATCATCACACATTCGACGAATTAATCAGCAACTCTTTATCTTGTGCAAACGCCCGCAAAAAACATCTCTTTTAAACAAAACAGGGTGAATAGATGTTTTTCAAAGATATCGATTCACGAAAGTTGTTTTCTTAGACTGGGACCTTGTATCCGCGCGAGACAGAAACGATGCGTTATTGCAAAGCAATAATGCGTTGTTGCAAAACAATAATGCGCTGTTGCAAGACAACGATGCGCTGTTGTTGCAAAACAAGCGGGCAGTGCGCTGTTCCGCGAAAACCGCTTTTCGACCACATTTCAGATGCACAGGACCGCGGCGAGGTGCGCATCGGAAATGACCGCCTCAGAACTTTAATCCCGCTCGCGCCCGGTAGCGGGTAGGGATATCGTTAGCCTTGCAACAACACGTGTGCTAAGCGCGTACGGTTTCTTCACCGCATAGGGAAAACCAAAGCGCTGCTTGAAAGGAACTAAATCCTTTAATTGTCGCGGGAATTTCAAACCCACAGAATGCGTTTTTCACGGGGATGAAAAACGAACTTTTTCAACGTTTTGATTTACGAAGTTTAAAAATAGCGAAAGGAAAAACTTCTTGCAGCATCATTAAAGCGAAGAGGTGTTTTTAAGAAGTACGAGTTTTTTAATCAATTGACATCAAGATATCATTCCGTTACTGCTGCTTCATTTCAAAGAAAAACAACTAAATTCCAACACTTTGCTGATAATATTCTCTTTTTTGCTGACGGCACAAGCGCAATTTCGATTTTCCTGCGAAGGCACGATGGTGCTTTGTTTGAGCTTTTCGGGCCTTGACAGCGCAACAACAAATCATCTCGTTTCTTGAAAAAACGACACGAGGCGTTTCTCTGAAATTCGTCGACGCTCGAGGCGTCTTCAGCGCGCGACGTTTCGCAGCGATCGGCCTGATCGCCGTCCAGCTACGACGCGCGGTCGTACAGAAAATTCGCGGCGTCACAATGGCTCGCGCGGGCTGCGCGAGCGGTGGCAACTTGTGGGAGGCTGGCAAGAAGAACAGCTGCAAATCACAGCTCTATGGTTTGCAAGCAAAAGCAGAGCCGCTGCGTTTCAGTGCGAGCACAGCTCTGCGCAAACACCAGGGTGTGTCAGACTCAACGCGCGTGTCCGACCTGCTTATACGCGAAGTTACCAACGCAACGTCTGATAAAACTTCAAATGCTGCCATCGAATCCAAAACTCTAGAGAGGACTAATCAGCTGTCGCGGAGCGCTCTGCTGGACAGCATGGGCTTTTTCGGAGCTCCAACCGCACGATTTGTCGATCGCCGTAATGATGCAACGAGTCATGCTAATAAGCTCAACTCCGGTTTCTCCCGACGAGTCAGTGTACAGCACGAAGTTCCCAACTATAGCTTGCAAGTTAAGTCTTTCACTGGTGAGGCGACAAAGGGGCGCACTGGCCATTTTCACTTCTACATCCCTCATTTCAACAAAACTCCCTCCGGATGGTTTTCTGTTGTGAGGTCTGTCTCAGAATTTGCTCTCTTGCCTTTGTCCTGACGCCGTGGATGCGTCGCACGCAGATGAGACGCTGGTGGAGCTAAGTCTTCTTCTTTCAGTTCGACCAAAACGAAGGCTCCTGGACTCTCTCTTCTGGTCCTTCGCCCTCGGTCGCGCTGGCATTTTTCGTGGGGATCCAATCGGCGTCTTTGTACTTGGCGGTCATGATGGACCGTGGCGACCTTTTATTCTTCCCTTATCGCGACGAAGTGTCGGACGATTTCTGATTCTACGAGTGCCCTGGTCGCAAAAACAACAGCGGTCCTTCTTTCTTTATCTCTTCTTTCTCGATTTCTTAGCGACCATTGAATGTGAATGGCAGCAGTCCCCATTCGTCGTTTCTTTTGATTCTCGTGACCAATGCAGCCATTCAATGCGAGCGGTTGCTAACGTTTCTAGTGAAAGTTGATATAAGTAAATTTTTAGCTTTTTTTAGACCAAAGTTTGTCCATTTATTATTCAAACCGTTGATTAGGAGCGCGGACTTGCAAACGCTTTCCGGGAACGAGGCAAACCAATGATTTGTTTTTCTTCGGACAAGCGCCAGGCCATCGGACTTGCTGCCAAACCACTGAGATTTGCCGAAAAGAGAAACGAATGCAATAAAAACCAGCTTCGGTGCTGCGGCATGGTTAATTATAATGCACCGCCGATGCGTTACGTCTGGCAACCGAAATTCCGGCCTAGGTGCGTATTTCGCTTTTCTTCGAATAATCGCTCAGCTCCAGTACAGCTACTTGAGAAGCGGGCACATGCTGGGCTTGCCCGGTTCATTCTTCGCTATTCGCGAAAAACTCGTCGCGCCCTCCCACTGCAATGAGTTCGCGCACAGGCGCTGACCTCTCCTCCCCACAGAAAAACAAGCAGCGTTCGATGCATGTTCGGGCCTAGTAACAGCTGATTATTACGATACGAAGCGGAGGAGGTCTGAAAAACACAAATGCGCAATGCACCACGAAGGGGAAGTGCGCTAGGAATATCACCAGGGCTCCCACGCATTTTTAAAAATCTTTTTTCATACTATTCCAATACCTTTTCAATACTTAATTTAAGAAGTTCAATAAGATTACTTCTCTTCATTTTTCGAAATCCTTAATCATGAAACTCAATTTTACACATTGCACAACACTGCAGAAATAATGAAGTGCTTTGCCTTCAGTGAAATTCTCCTCGGATACTTGAGATTTCTTTTCCATTTGGAATTTCCATACTTTTTCAATACCTAATGTACATTTTGGGAAAGTTCAATACTTTTTCAAGGTCTTGAAAAACAATTTTTAAATTCAATACTTTCAATACCGCGTGGGAACCCTACATCACCTATATGAACGTGACGCGAACAACCGTTAATGGAGTGATCACGGCGTGTGACCACTTCTATTGTTGATTTCTGCCACGGTGTGAAGCTTTGAGCGTTTGCCGCTCGGGCTTTCCGATCGCAAGAGTAGCAGCGGTATGAAGCTGCGGATGCGACACAAGTAGGAAGTCCTCGCAACCCGCGCTGATAACCGATTTTTTTAAAGGAAAATATTTCTTGGTACGAATATGCTTGTTCGTTCACAATTTGCTCGACAAACATAAACGAAACGTACCTTGTCACGGAGCATGAATATCACTCCCTGCTTAAAATGGTCCACAAAATGGCTGACGTTGGCTCGACCGAAAATTTACGCGCGGCGGGGCGAGCACGAATTAACATCAACTTAAAAAATTAGCTTCTTTCGCTCAGCATTCGTTCGCATGATTGCGACAGTCCGTTGCGATTCACGCACATCACGTTGCCAGTAAAGTTTGCAGGAGTTGGTGGTTCCCAGTAAGTTTGCAGCTGTTAGTGGTTGCGAGTTAAGTTTACAGCTAGCAGTAGTGGTCGCAGTTATGCTATAATTTGACTTGTAATTTTGAGTTCCATTGTCTCTACTGCAGCAGCAGGAGCCCGCACGTAATTTCGGTTGCTTCGCTGAGGACTGGGGAAGCGCGTCGATGTCAGGTTAATTTTGATCATGATTTTGCACTGTCTGGTGATACATGGCCGACCTGACAAGAAAGAATCGATGCTTGCACCTTGAATTTGGCGCTGCTGATCGTCGGCGTGTTGTTCTTTCGCGACGATCGGCTTTTTCAACATTTCTCAGTGCGCGACGCTAGAAACGACCTGCGTTCCCATGACGACGACGCTGCTTCCTGGGTCCCGGCGCTGGTCGGGCGAATCGAGGCCGGGCCAAGGTAGGAGGAGGAGGTTTGGGGATTGGGGAAGCGCATCATTTTTAGGTTAATTTTGATCATGATTTAGTACTGTCCACAATGCAAAATTAGGAAAAAAACACAGGCAGATTGGGTGTGGAAAAATTACTGGAACTTGGAGTTTTGCGCTGATGGCATTGCTTGCTACTCGACACCAAATGGAGTTTGAGTTTAACTTTTCAACTCGCTTACAATGCTGAGTTTCCTGCGACGAGTATCCGTTTTCATTGTGACGTGAATGCGAAACAACGCGCATTTCAAAAACGGCGAAGCGCAGTCGTAATTTTCAGCGCAAGGCAGTGAGTAGGCATGTACAAATGGACGAGGTACTTATAAAAATACAACAGTTTGCCTACAAATGATTCAACACGGAACTACCACCACCCACGTTACCGTCAACGCAGCTGAAATCATTTCCGTTTTTTTTAATGAGAAGCGCGGATTTTTGGGCGTTTTGAGTAGTGACGTCATTTTTTTCGGGCAAAACACGGCTCGTGAAACCGGAAGCTTCGAACCAGCGACACAGCCGAAAAACATGAGCTTCATTCATCATCACAGTTCGCTGCCTCGTCGCAGCAGAAAAATGTTTTTTTCACTGCTATTCATGCGCGACAAGCCCGAAATGAGGTTTTTGTTAAAAGCGGAAGAAAACCGAAATAAGCAGATCGATCATGGAAGACGCGCAGTGATAGTGGGTGTAGAGGACGCTGTAGCTGAAACACAGTTGGCGAGCTGCCCGACCAACGCTCGTGTCTGACCGGCAGCTGGCATCTTCGTGTGCGCTGACTTCGGCGAGGCGCGATGAGTATCGCCATTTTGAGACGTTTGCGTCAAATTATCAACTGCAACTGCTGGATCCAGTGCAACAACGCAACAAAGCACTGCGGTTCAGGCCGATCACTCACAGTGAGAAGAAAATAAATCGACAAAACGCAAAGTTCTTGCAGGTCAGCCGAGCAACACTCAGTGAAGAGATATGTAGAATACACTGAGCAACGATTCGAACGTTCTCCTTTCGATCCCACCATCAAGATGGAGTTGGTTTTGAGTAGTGGCCCTTAACTGGGTCCCCAGTGAAAAATCGGGAGGTCCCCAGAAGCACGACAAAATGTTTTCTTTTAATCCTCAGATGCACAAACAACAACGACCACTACTTTGACTAATGACATAACTGCAGACGAGGGGACCCCAAGCCAACATCTTTAGGAATAGGGGTCCTGGGGTTGGAAAGGGGAAGAACCACCGGTTTAAAGCATCAAACTCATTGTATTTTAGGAGTCAGATCATAGCCCGTATAAGCTCAAGCGGACCGAGACGGTAAAATCATGGGATAAGAACCTACAAATAATGACAATTTCATTTTTCTTTTCGACTTTTAGCACAAAAGAATGAACAAGTAAACTGGCAACGGTTGAAGAAGACTGTGTTAACACATTGCTTTGTAAATGCATGCGGTTTATAAATAAGAAACACTTCGCGGGACATAACTGTTGAAGTTGCTGCCACATCAACACTCCTCTAGAGAAAAATGGGCTGGAATATGTATGTGCGGTGTGAAAAACGCTTTGAAAAATATTTCAAAGCATTTTTAATGCGCTGTTTTCAATTTCCACCTAAAACTTTGCATTTTTTTCGCATCCACAAGTGCATCAACATTAAGTGTCAGACGCTGCGTAGGTACTAATTTCAGAATGTCATTTAAAGTGCTGGAGCGTTGCTTTCTTTTAATAGTCACGCTCGTTATATAGAGCAGTGTTTTTCGACCGGGGGTTCCACGGAACCTCGGGGTTCCGCGAGTGGCTGCCAGGGGGGTTCCGCCGAAACAGGCCGAAATTGCCTGGGACGAAATTCGCCAACACAGTTCATTGCGGTTACAGCAATGCAGACACTTGGATCATCGCATGAGGTTCCATGAGCGACGCAAACATTTACGGATGGTTTCACTGCAGCGAAAAAGACTGAAAAACACTGATATACAGAAAACCCAACAAATAGGAAAAGAACTATTGTTCCTGAAAAACTCCACACTTTGTGCCTACATTCCTTTTTTTCGACAAAGACATTTTGGATACTGTTGCGACTGATAATAACCACGACAACAAAACTGAAATCCTTCCAGCAGTTACAGTCACAGGTTTGATAGATTTCGATCGTCGTGTACCTACCCATATTATATAAAATCATAATGGCAGAGGTTGGCAAAGAAAACGACTGCAAGGTTGTAAGATAACAGGCTAATGCGCTGTTCAGATAGGACACACGAATCAAACTGGTGGCCCGCAGGCCAAACGTGACCAGCCACGTCTTTTTATTTGGCCAGCGAAGCTTCAATTTTAAGCCCCAGCCTGCTAATTTTTTGGAACTGTAGTGGTTTATACCTGTTTACAGAGGCGAACGACGTTCTTTGCCATGTTGCAACTTTGCTATTTTGGTCATCTTGCTGACCTAGCGTCTCTCTTCAGTTCTCTTGCTGACCTAGCGTTTCTCTCTTCAGTTTTGAGGCTCTTTTCAATGCAACACAACAATTATTACATCAGGGTTTTTTCAGGAAAATGTTAGGTACCCGGTATGGACCTGTAGGGACCCGATTTCTCTGAGTCTAGGGACCCGATTTTCTCTGATTCTAGGGACCCGATTTTCTCTGATTCTAGGGACCCGATTTTCTCTGATTCTAGGGACCCGATGATAATTTTCTCTGATTCTAAGGACCCGAATCGAGTCCCTAAAACATCTTAAAAAACCAGGATTACATCACAGAGACGCTGTTTAAGCATTAGGGTAGCGTATATGATTGTGGTTAATTCTGTCACAACTGGCCCTTTGAGGGCAACCATAATGCTGCTATTGTTCTCAGTAAAATGAATTTAACAGCCCTGACATAGGAAAAGTGGGAAAGAAAGGAATATAGGGATAAATTTGAACAGTTACTTCTATATGCAAAGTCTATTTTTACAAACGTCTTTAATATTGTTCGTTATTTCTATGCTTTCCAAAGGCATCTCGAGGCCCGGAGAAAGCCCTGCAGCAGGCTGTTTCTGGCCCCAGAGCCGTATGCTTGACACCCCCGATTGAGACATTTGATTGGTCAAAATCGACAACCCATACAACGACTACGCACATTGCTGAAAACAAATCTTCTCACCTTCGATGTATCGTTTTCAGCATCTTTCAGGCGGACTACATCCGGGTACCTTTCGCAAATGGTCTTCAGCATACTTCGGTAAGAAACCATTTTCTTGTCCTGCCATCGATTGCCTGAAACGAGAAACAGCAAGTAGCCCGACGGGAAACCGAGTAGCTTTGTTGCGATCGGAAAGCCCGAACGGCATGTGCGCAAAGCTTCGCACTGTGGCAGCAAGCAACAACAGAGTTCACCCGACGAGATCACTCTAGCATTGCTTAGTCGCGCCACATATATAGACTGTAGTTCTTCGCGCACATTCCGTTCGTGGTGAACCGCGCATTCAGCGCAACGCCAGCGGAGTGGTTGCAATACTTTATTGCTCTTTGGNCTCTTGGGCCCATACTTTGCGTAAAACCAATATATATTTCCGCAAATGGGCTCATACTTCGAGTAAGGCTCATACGTACGAAGCCGCGCGTGGTTGCAGGAAATATTGAAACCTGGATCGCAGCGACCAAACTAAAAAAAATCCAAGTTCAGTTCCACCGAATCGGTTTCTTTGAAACGTGCACGCCGCCGAAAGTGCTGGACTAGGTACAATAATAAGTTAAAGCTGAAATGTGGAGAGACGCGCCAGCCGCTGACAAATACAAGAGACGGTTTTGCAGCACCATGGCAGGTTTACTTCGAGGTTGTGGGGCGCTCATCACATCCGAGATGTTGCTTGATATCAGGTACTGAAAGAACCCGGATGTGAATTGAACTCTCCAACATCAGGGCCGGCCTTTCCACGAGGGCAGAGGTTCCCGACCTGGGGTAAATGTAACCCTAGGGGTACATCCGCCTATCCGAAGGGGCACATTTAAGGTTAGCAATAGAAGAGAAATACACATTGACATACCTCTTTTTTCCAAGTATTTATACATATATCAGTGAATATTATTTTCAAAAGCCGTTATATGCTTATTGTTAAATATATCTGTGATTAATCTTGATGAAATATTTTGTCAAAAGAAATTTTAGGGGTACATGTTCATCTGTCGAAATACTGAAGGGGTACACGCATATCTTTCGAAATGCTGAAGTGGTACATGCTCATCTGTCGGAATGCTGAAGGGGTACATGGTCAGAGAAAGGTTGGGAATCCCTGGTCTAGGGCTAGCTGGGCGGCCGCCTAGGGCGCAGAATCCGATTTTTGGCTTCCATGTCCCCAATATTTGAAAGAGGTTTTGCAATATTTTGCAAATACTGAAGCTTGCCTGGGGGTCAGAACCGTCTCTATCCGACCCTGCCCACCATAAGTTTGAATCTCGCAATTTTCAACCACCACATTCAGGGGTTGCTTACGTATAAAAAACATCCGGGACACCCGCCCGTCGTTCTCCCAGCGATTTCTGGCCTGTGCCGTAAAACACCTCTTGAGGCAAACTTATCAGCGGATGAGATTTTAACGATCTTCGAACACTCCGTTATCCATTCTTGCCTGGCTGAACACACGGGCTTGAGGCCAACTCAGCAATGAGGTCTAAACCGCGTTGAGCAAAGGGAAGTTCACAAAAGTCTACAAGCTGTTGGGGGCAACAGATTCACTTTTTTTAACAATTAAAACCGCACTCCGTTATTCACGTGGCCCGTGGCGAGCAAAAAAGACTCGGTAAGCGCTCCGGTAGTTCACATGACATACGTTTGCGCAGTTTGCTTATAGCAGCATTTAAGGTGATATTTGGAATGTTCACTTGCGCAAGGAAAATCTCGCGCCGCGCACCAAGTTCAACGGCACCACGTCATTCCTACCACAAGAGCAATGTGTGACGCGAAACTGATGGACAAAAAAAGAACACTGTTGAATTGATGAACATGCTGGGTTACTGTGGAACCCTGGCAGAAACAAGTGGGGTGCGATGGTACGGACATGTTTTGAGCAGTGGCGTAGCCAGTCAAATTTTGGGGGTGGCAAATATTTTGATTTTAGGCGAGCGACAGTTTTTTGTTTGGGATACCGCTTCTCAAGCACAAAATGACTAGATTTGCTAGAAATTTTTGGGGGCAGGGGGGCATATTGGGATACCGCCTACTCTAAGCATATGGTTTTGAGGAGAGATGAGCATCATGCCTTAGGAACGGAGCTAAGTTTCAAGATTGAAGGTCAGAGAAAACAGGGAAGACATAGAGGAGGCAAGCAAAAGAGGAGATTAGAGGGATTGGGTTGCGGAAAGAGAAGACGCCTTTAATCGAGGAAAGTGGAGACACAGTTTGAAGTTATTTCGTGGCAGAAATAAGGTAAATCCGGCCATCCCCGTTCAACGGGGGGCAAAACCGGATTAAAACTGGAATACTACTACCACTGCTACAGCATCGAATAAGAAGTCGCTTCTGTACGGCTTACCGTCGAATGGCATGTACTCAATAAATCGTACGTCCAGCTTCTTGTCTTTTGTTAACTCAACGAAGTTGCAGATTTCATCTTCGTTCACGCCGTTTATGACGACACAGTTGACCTGAAAGAGTGGGAGTAGGACATGACATATTTAGGCGAAGCATCTATTGAAGGTAAAATGTGCCCCAATGGTGTAGTACATGACGATTGGCATTTAATTAAGATCGTATATGTGAAGTCCAAAAACAAAAAGGGCCCGATAAAATCTAAGCAATTGATTGAGCAACCCTTTGCACAAGAACGTCAAACTCATGTTGCGATGCCATAATCACTCTCCGCGTACGCTAGTCGTTACGTTCAATGGTTCACAAGTTAATATCGGCAGAGCTTCCACGCCACGATCACTCTTTTA
>JGI24021J15306_10001952_pt1 | contig 21340 bp, 10 predicted proteins | sample Ectturendosymbi1_FD_15306 | JGI IMG/M metagenome (IMG submission 15306)
AATAGCGACTCTAGGGGACTTTGGGGGCTCAATTCCTAAAGATGGAGTAATTCAAAATCAAAAGAATTTGAAAGAAACTTCACAAGGCTTGGTCGATTTTTTGTCAAACCTTTTCAACAATTTTTTCTAGCATTGGCGTTAAGGCACTCAGCGACGCGAGATGAGCATAAATTTAAGGTAAATGACTTCTCGCATCCAACACCGAAGTAAAACCTGTTTCTGGCTCTAGAGTTGTGCAACGGTTTCTATTGTGATGACTGCAGTGATTCGAGGATGCAATATTTTTCAAGTTCTGTGAACGAACCGATCAGACGTGGAAAAAATGCATTGCTCAAGAAAAGAAAGCAAGTAGAGATAACTTTCCTGTTACTCGGGGGACCATTTCTCCGACTTTACACCTGATTACCCGGCATCCTAAGCGTTTGTCCTCTGTCCGGCTGGACATTTATTCGTTCTCCTTTTTCAAATTTTGCCACATATGGTTTATAGGATGAGCTACATCTGTCAATTTTTTAATACAACAAAAAAAATCATAGTTTTAAATATGCAGTGTTATTTACGGTTAGAGGAACCATTAACACTGTGAAAAAGTATGTGCAACAATGCTGATTCGTTTGCATCAGTTTTCTTTGATTGTCTTCTCACAAACGGAATCCTTGTCACCTTGCTCTGTTGCACGAGATCTGCAAAGAAAGAGTCGCACTGTTCACCTTTTGCGGCATCAAGTGTGTAGCTTTGCTGATGAGGTTAAGAAAACTGTATGATTCTAGTTCAGTACTACTATTTAATTATTGTTTCATCAGGATGTTATAGCGAATGCTGAATGAATAGCGAAATGTTCAAAAAAGCAGATAAATTAGCTCTTCTGGCGTTTATTTTATTATTAGCCGACGTTCCGCCCACCTATTCAAGTGGGCTTCCTCAGGGCAATGGTGGCAAATGCTACGATGCAACATGTGTATCAAAAAGAACAGCATTTTAGCGAAATGTTCTTTCAGCGATCGGCAGTCATAGCACATCAAGAAGAAAGCAACCAGCGTGGAAAATGAGCAGGTTGCGCAAACGTATTGACAGAAGTATAGCAGTATGATGTGGTGAAGGTCGATAAAATGTTTGAGCTCACGGTGTATGCAGATTATTGTGTTTATTTTGGAAACTTAAGTGAGACAATGCGGATTAGATTGTTAGGCGCAGATTATCCAGATAAATTTTTATACAGCTTACATATAACTTGATACACTGATTTATAAAAAATCTGTTGTTTTGATTTTATGTTGGTACCTTTTAGTGATGCCTGCGTTAAGCTACCACCTTTTCACCAGGGCCGGCACCAGAAAAATCCAGGGACGAAGTTCGAGAAGTGAGAGGCCAAAGCCACTTTAATCTCTAACAATTATGGTCTCACACTGCACATTTAAATTGCGTCACGTGACAAAGTGGAGAACTGGTGGTTTTGAACATTTACCTCATTTAGGAATACTAGCGTAAGTGCCGTAGAAACAGAAATTAGAGGATATCATATACGATAATAAATATATTAAAGGTAGAGATATCTAGAACCATGACATGTCCGTGTAATCTTTGTTGTGTAGTATGTAGTATTGCATCGCTAGTGTTACGAGATTTTGATATATTGTATTTAGACTTCTTTAGAGTCTTCAAATGCTGTCATCTTTTTTCTACTTTGTACCTAAATCTGAGTTTCATATGCCTGTCCTCTGCTTCTTTTTGTCACATGTGCTTTGATGCTATTTCCGTGAACTTTGNGCNTTTCTGGCATGACTATCTTGAGGAAAAACTATAATAATTNATTATATGGAAATATGTTGTATTACTGGATATTTATTATATGGAAATATGTTGTATTACTGGACAGCCGATCTTTATGTTTGAATGTTTGTTTGATTGGACAGCTGTTCAACTTTAGCCAGCATCGCGGTTAGAGGTCCTGAGCTCAGTTAATGTTCTGCGCGCTATTTCGTCAGCTGGGATAATACGGCTTTGTAAACGTAAGCAGGGCCACAGAGAGCAATTGGTGATTTCGGGCAGAAAACCTAAAATGGGTTCCTTTACACACAGTCCGCTTGTACCGCTGCTTGCCATCATTCCGGAAAAACAAAAAATAAGCTAATTCCTTCGATTTTCGCCCACGGTCAACCACCAATCCCAGTTAAAACTGTTGCCCCGCAATTTGGCTCGCCCTCCGGGCTTCTCACTGTTGCGGGCCCTGAATGTATGCTCAGCGCTCACTGGGCCTTTTCCAATGCCTAGCACGTCCGCTGAATTCCTACACGTCTGAGGACCTCACAATTACATATGACAAGCTGCAAACCCAGTGGCGTAACTGGAGGTTTGGCACATGGTGTGCAAACCTTAGCTGAAGGGGCCCACTGGCCACCGGAGGGGGGCCATAAGCCAACACTCAGAAAAAAGGTTAAGAAACTATGGTGAATCCGGATGATCGTGAATGTCCACACTATTAAAAAAAAACGAAAACACCCCGAAACACGCAAAAAAACAACAACCTACTGAAAACCAAAAGAATACTAAATATATAAATGTCAGCTGAAGGGGGCCCAGTTTTTACTTTTAGCTTGACAGGGGGACGGCTCTCCCCCATCAGTTACGCCACTGGCAAAAACTACCGGCCACCCTATCTGGAAATTTCCCATTCTGGAGTTCTAGATATCCCTGTTAAAGGCAGTTTTGGCACAACTCACGACATAACACACCTTAGAAGATATACTGAGACGTAGGATCATTTCCTCTTTGCAAATAACAACACATCGATAAGTTTCTGGCTTATGCCTTCAAAACGTTGAGTTGCTTTTATTTTGAAAAATAATTTTAAATTTGTGTGTAAACGTATCATGCAGCTGTGCGTATGTGCACACAAGCAAGTTTAAACAATCGGGATATTTTATAACAGCGATCAAGGAACTTGTTCTAGGATCTTGTCCAAATTAATGTTGGCAGACTGTTCAACTTAACAGGTTTCTCATGTCCTAACTTGGAAAAATCAATTGCCCAACTCTATTTTCCTAGATTTTCAGTTTGAGAGAATGCACATGATACTCTGAGTCCACACTGACAAACCAAGTAAAGGAAAATGGTTAGCAGGGCCGCAAATATACTCGAGCGCCCCGAACTTTGAAGTTGTACAAGAATCACGAAAAATGTTGTGCCTCTGAATAACTCTTGCCTGTATTCAGACCGTTGTGACTCGGTAAAATTTGTGAATGAGTTACAAATGTTTTAGTGGGTAAATAATTCCAATAGCACGCGCTTGTTTGAACAGGATACCAATGGGGCGCAAGCAGTGAAGCCAGCAATTTTCATTTCCTGTGTGTCACTCTCAGCAGGACGACTTCCGTTTTGCTGCGTTGGTAGAGGCAAGAATTGCGGGAAAGCGAATTAAATGTTTCGTAAAAATTTTTTAAGATTAACTTAGCCCTCGGACCCAACCGCTGCAGCTTTACACGTGACTAAGGTTGTAAATAGTCTGCACTTCCTGCTATGTGCTTAAATGCTTTCCCCTGAATAACTGTTACGCGTGTACTGGAAGTCTAATGCTTCACACCTACTTCGTGACACAACAGTATTCCTGTCACTTAAAGCTAGCGAGAGAGCAGTTAAAAACATTTCTGTGACTACGGTTCTTTTAACGTTCAATAACCCAGGGTTCCTGTGCATCACCGCATCATCTGTACTTCAAGTCGCCCACAGTTGTATTATCTGAAAATGTAAAACGAAACAGACATCACGGCATGCAATCTAATCTTCACCCAAATTCAAGACAATAAAATTTTTGACAATTTTCTCATTAAACCGCACACCCAAAACCGGTATGCCGTGTATTATTCAAGACTAATAGCAGATATTTTCCACCAAGTTAAAAACTGATGTGCTGATCAAGGAAGTGCTACAAAGCTGCAGCATTTATTCTTCGCATATCCTTCGGCAATTGTTCGAAGTCGCTCGATTCTGCAATGATATCCGTTCGTTCAATTTCGCCACAAAAGCAAACCAAAATGTGTTTTCACAACAAATGTTTCAAAGTAACTTGTCTCCTGTTCCAATTTGTTTTGCGCTTGGCGAGTTCTGAGAAGTAGCTGATTTTTCGGGCAAGTCGTCAGTGTGGTAGCGCGCAGGAGCTGACTAGATCCGAAACGTTTTTGGGTAAAATCGTGAAATCGTGACAAGGTACCAGTCAAAGCATTACTTTATTCATTTATAGGAATGCACTGAAGTAACATTTGCTAGTAGTAACACTTCCAGCAGATAACGTGAGGAACCCATGACCGTCTTTAACCGATCTCTGATGAAAACAGCTTGGCAATTCTCAATTGTTTTCACTTTCATACAATGAAAACACCAGCTTCTAATTTATGATTGCAGCATAAAATTATTGAAAGAGCAACAAAAACAACAGCAATTCGTAAAATTTCTTATCTACCGTCAAGCAAACTTGGAAATGAACGCGATCCGTTCACCGGGCAGTTGAATCGTTCAGCTCTGAATCCTTTTTTCGCAGAGCAAGCGGCGCGAGAGCCCGGTACAATCCCGCCAGTCAGTCTTGAGTAGAGGCAGAGCGGTGCCGCTGTCGTTCGAAAGTTGGCTTCAGGCATATCGGCGGTCGCTTAAGCAACCGGTCATGACCAAACCTGCTAATCGCTTGGTGATTTACAGAAAGTCGATAAAATATTTTATCTGCACTTATTTCTAGGGCGTTAATACTTTCCAGATAATGTTGATATTTCCAGGTGAGGTTATGCTGAGCTGACATATTTCTAGTGGATCGGAAAGTGAGAAAATTATGATTGAAATGCCGTTATCGACCAGCTATATGGAGATACATAGCGAGGAACATGTGCCAGATGAAAGGGGACCGATTAATATCTTGTGATCCTTCTCGATGCGTTTTAATCAACAGGAACAAAGCGTCTTTTCGTAATGACGAGATTTACCATCTGACAGCAATTCGTTGGATTGCGAATTAAGATTATTTTTTCTCTGATCCTTGGCGGTTTTGTCTATCTTTGGATGTGTCTATTTATTACTATTTTTCGAGGTGCTGTTTTTTTGAAGGTATCCAACCTTTGGTTGATTGTTTTGTTCTTTCGTCACATGAAGACACCCTTTGGAATGCAAAATGCTTTTTGTGTAATGGGATGCAATGCAAAAATTATCAGAAACTATTTAAGAAGTGCAGTTGTTGTGGGGCCTCTCATGTTTGTTTGTTTAATGTTTTAGATTATGATGATGATTTTACCCTGATGTATTTTAGTATTACAGATTGGAGGAGAAACTGTTGCTCTGGAAAATTACTGTCCCACAGAAAACGGAGCACTTCTTCAAACTTAATCAACTTTGAGAGTTCAATAAAAATGAAAAATTATTTTAGTTACATGTTAGACAAGACATGGCAGTTGTAAAACATATGACCGTTGCTTTTAAATTAACTTTAACAGTTACTGGGACGAATCTATGAAATACGTTGTTGCCTGCTCTTCCATGTTTATTTTTAGAAAACCTACATTAACTTTTGTTGAAGGTAAACCTGGTCATTGCAACTGCGAAAACCTGAATATCTGCATATTTCTAGTTTTGTTCCTTACGAATTCCTATGAAATCCACACCTGTGTATATCAGCGTTCGTTGATCATACAAATCTTATTGAAAATGTGTGTAGGTCAACTTGCTTTACGCGTAAACGAACAAGCCGTGTTTAAGCACACGAAATAACATCCTTTTACAAAAGCCGGAGGTGAAACACGAATACATTAAATATAAATTTTGCAATCTCGACCAAAGTCAGTTGATAAATGCTTTCTGCTGCTGGAGAAACGAATGCTTAACAGCTCAACCTACAGTTCGCTTGTTTTTACTTATATTTAGCTGTGATGGTGTCCGTTTAATTGAAGAGACAGCGCAAAAAATATTATCGGTACCGGTAACTCCGGTGGTGTGCGATCAAGTGACAAGATGTCACAAGCCATCTTCTATACCTCAAGCCACTTTGCCCTTAGACAGGTCAGAAGTGGATTTTTGCCAGCAGGATAGCAAAGTCTCAAAAGACCAGAATACTGCAAAGAGTTGTCTGAAAATTTAATTTGGCTCAGTCCTACTACTTGGCCACAGTCTTTTCACTCGCTTCCCCTCGAGATGCGACAAGAAAAACAACCAATAGTCTTGCGGTTACACGCCCCATCGATACGAGTGAGTATGCATTGGCGACCGTGGGCGATGAAATCCTTTGTTGTTATTACAGTAACACGCTTCACTTGCTTTCTGGGATCGCGAAGTCACTAATTGAAGTTTCTCTCGGAAACGCGTTTTGGTAATGGTGGTTTGAAGTATTGGAGGCCAGGGCGTCGAACGTTGGAATGCAATTACTGGGAAACCTTGGAAAGAATCTTGAGTCATGCAAGCGGTGAAAAAAAGTTGTGCATGTTAGAAAAAAATGGATAATACACTTGATTTTTGTAGTGTTTACATTGCCGAAAATGTTTGAAATGATTTCAAGAGTATGAATATAAAATCTGCGCGCATAGATGTAACGAGACAAGTACAATGAAGTGTTTCAAATTTGATGAAGAAGTTCCAAATTAATGAGAGTGGCAAGATGCAGAAATGTAACTGAACTTTATTGCTACGTGGCTAAAATTTTACTGATAATCTTACAAAGTTATTTCTTTGTTTTCACCGGTATCGGTTGCTGGCAATTATTGGCCCGACTTTCCGTCTGTGCCATATGTGTTCATGGAACCATGACTGGTCCCCAGCAAGGCAGCTGGTTGTCAGCGGCATCGATTTCGTTGTGTATGAAGCTGCTATTTATTCAACTGACACCACACTCGTTATTTGGATGTGAACGCACTTAATGCACCCAGCAGTGTGACTGCCTAGCTTAAACTCAAAACTACTCAAGTTGAAAGCAAGTGTCCGTGCAAGCACGCCTGCAAAAAATCGATCGCTTGCAATGTAGTGTTGATTATTTCGTGTGTAACTGTCTTCTGACCGCCTATGTTGATTGGCGTCATAATCATTTGGTAGGCGAAATTGGGAAATTGCGCCCTTGTTCACTAAACTTGCTTGCCTACATCTATAGGTATTTAATAACTTCGGAGCTTGCTGTAGGTGAAGGTGTGACATAAAATGAAAACTTCGCACTTTATTGTAGCGCCAAACTATTCCAAGATGCAGAACCGAAATGTTGTTGCTTTCCCGCTTGTTTGAAAACGCCGAAGATCACATGCAGTTATTTTCTTTCTGAGTTGTCAATTTGGAAAACAATTGTACTGAGTTTTTTCTTCATTCTACCTAGAACATTTTAAAATGTTGCAAAAAAGTGCATCTTCACCTATGCATAAGAGAATAATAACACTAATCCGTGCGATTTAAAAGCAAGCTGTCGACAGTCTGGAGATTGCGTGCCGTAGCCGTAGGACTACGTTGGAAATGATAAATCAACGCTATGAATTATTGCGATAATTCTACCAAACCAGAAGACAGTTTCAATTGAATATTTGCTTGAAAATGCCACAGCAAGGGCGGTGTTTGGTGCCCTGTATTTACCCTCGTGTATTTATCAACGCTTGCAGAGTTGTTTGTCAACGGGGGACACGAAGCAGACGTTAAAATCAAATCTTGTTTACTTAAACACCTCTCATTCACAACCACACGTTGCATTGTTGGATAACGCGCCACTGTGCCGCACAATCGACTTATTCATCCTTTTCAGCGCAGAGGTTCGTTATTCCCCGGTATGAGAATAAGGGGTTCGCAGTTTTAGGACAAACTTCAATCCCGAACCAACAAGAGACTCGTCTGTCAATTGTTTTATGTTTTTTATGGCAAAGATTAGGTTACTACTCGGGCGGATCTAGAACTAGTTGTATTAGTTAACAACTAGATCTCTTTTATCAAACGCACAACTTGATAGCAGGTGAAAAGGTTCCATTTTACTTCGCACACGTCTTACTTGTTACCGTCGCTAACTTTCCGATTTTCTCACGAGCGGACGCATTGTGAAGTTGGCTGTTTCGCTTGTTGGCAAGTGGAGCGATCACGTTACTATTGGTTATGTCCAAAACCATGAAGCATATCTGTCCACGTTTTCGTTGTCAACTAGAATCTCATAAAAATGAGCACGAATCAATCTCGGCAGTTGACATAGCTACGTAATTTCCAAAATAAAAGTTTCTTGGAAGACATGTTGTAATTACTAAATCCCTCAATTCTTTTACACTTACATTTTTCATACTTCAATGAAAGAGAGGGTACTTCTACTTTCTCTTCTGCAACGTTTGATGGCTACATAGGTAAGACCAAAATACATCTAGTAAAACCACCATTCTGATCAGCACCTAAACAGTTTGTTTTTTTCTAACAAGGCCTCTTAGATCCTTGAAATTTGTTTATGTCATACTCGGATAATTATGTGAGAGAAATATGATTAACTTTTGGCCGCTTATGCTTCACATTTTCTTTTTACAGAAATTGCGCACACGTATTTGACACGAAATTTAAAGCAGTTTCTTAATGTAATGCTTTCAAATACCTTTCTGAAACCGCTGACAACACATTATTAGAAGCAAGTATAAAGCCGCACTCAACATTACTGTTTGGCTTCAGTGGCAGCGAGCAAAATGGCTTCATTGCACCTGTGACAACTCTTGTCGGTCAGTTTTAAGTGAAACGAGCGCATCGAACTCGATACAGATTGTACGCTATTTGAGTCACGACTAAAAAGCAAACAAGCATATATTCTAGCTCCTTTAGAGCATTAAAACTACGGCATAACTCAAACAAATAACTGCAATCAACCAGAAGAACAAAAATATTAATAAACGTGATTTCATTATTTACAACATAGCCATGGGGTCGGAAAGGGAGCAGGGGGGCCAAGGGCCCCTAACGGATTTTGAAATTTTCAGCAAAAAATGGTTGCTTTCTTATTTTCGAGTGGGAAAAATCAAATTTATCCACTTATGGTCCCCCCTGGAAAAATTTAGGAAAAATCCACTGGTGTCCCCCTGGAAAAAATCCTTCCGACGCCCATGAACATAGCAATTATAATGACCAAAAACAATCATGGCGCTTCCGGGTGATAGCCGAATTTTGTATAGGGTGTTCTTTTTGATGCTGCACTGACTGTGTACTACTCTACTAGGCTACAAATTATAGAGACCTTGGCTTGAACTTGCAGAGAAAACGCAAACCCATAAAAGTTTGCATGTGCATTGCTTGCAATTGTTAAAGCAAGTGCCATAAAGAGCAGAAATGAAGTATCTTTTGGGGAAACAACATGTAAAAAATCAAATAGCATGCCTCCCCACTTTTTAAAAATCTTCGAGAATCGTGAAACGTAGGCTTTATCAGTGTTTCAGAGATTTTCTCAAATTTTTAGATGTTAGACACGTCTGAAATGGTTTTCCACCTTTAAAATTTTCGACTGGTTGCGGCACAGCCAGAAAAAATCAAATTTTTATAATAGCTGCAGTCAGTAGTCTCTTTGCAAGAGTTGTGTGAAAAATGATGAAATTAGGAACAAAGTTTAAACAAACCAAAAAACGACAACTGAGCAGTATAGAAATTAAAGTACATGGGAGAACAAAAAAATTCTTCAAACATTTCAGCCTTTTGTGCAATTCACCTTCGTTAAGCTTTTTATTAACTACAGTTTTTCTCAGACTTCACTATTATTTTTATTGGAATTGAGAACGATCACAACAAACACAGGTCTTCAAAATCTTTTTTCTGGTCGCTTCCATTTGAGATGCTGGGTAGAGCTGGTCACCTCCTTCTTGCAATTTGTACCCCCCTATAAGATTTATTGTGTTAGAGTAAAATCTATTTAAGCTTCTTTTGAGGATTTAAGCTACAGCTTTTTTAATTTTTAAGAATTTGACGCAATCTGTTGCAACGGCGAACTTGAACAAAACTGGGAAGAAAATTATTATCTCTTCTTATTTTTCCACAAGTTTTGTTTCCCTGCAAACTGCAATGGTTTGGACATCATATGTGAATGCGACCCTTTCAAATAGCCAAAAACCTGGCCCCACGCTACGCTAGCCAAAAACCTTGCCTTTCAGTAGGCCAGTTAATACATATTTCATGCTTAACGCTCAGCCACTTTTTTGACTTGACACTAACTTACAACTGGTGACCAGCGTAAGTTTGGGAACAATATCTGGCACCCAGAACATGGATAACAAATGTAGGCTACTCTAGAATATATTGTGAGTGATTTGAACAATGGTTTTGGTTGTTATAAGGCTAACTTTTCTCTTCCTTCACCTCTTATGGCTATGCGCCCCAGCATAGTCGTAAGAGATGGGGGTACAGTCATACCCCTACACCTTAAAAGTTTGCGAAAAATTTGGCAAATGTTGGTAAAAATCGAGCACAAATTTTGAAGAATTTTAAAAATTCTCATAAATTTGGCAGATAACATATTTATCACATTAAAAATTCAGTGATGATGCTTTTATGATGCAGTGCAGTGGTTGTAGAAGGTTAATTGCAAACCGTTTGTTGCTGTTGGTGACTGAGCAAATCTTCGACTTGATCATGTGCACACACTTAAAAAGTTGATATGATAGTTGCGTGTCACCCAGGGTTGTAGTACTAAAAAAGAGGTGTGGGAACGGCGTTCCCACCCACAACACTCCTGATTTTGGTTAAAGCTGAACTCTAACACCAAATATTGCTCAGATGCCCTCATGCACAAAAAGCTCCTTAAATCTCGCAATCTGCTACACGTACAAATTGAAATGAAAAATCTAAATCATCAAGTAACGTTACTGTACTATAGTGCAAAAAGGTGTGGGAAGGCGTTCCCACCCCACTGCACCCCTGGTGTCACCTCAAGTCTTGAGCCCTATCTCAGCTTATCGTGTTTGATGACGCTAATGTCAACTTTTGTTATTTTTTGCTAATTGACAGATATTCAGTACTTCTCTTCTTTTCGGGTAAAAATACGAAAAGTCGGGCAAAAATGTTTCGCACCCCAAGCATTTTTGTTCCGCTTCAGCCATGGGCGCAATTAGATGGGGGGCACGGGGGACGTGTCCCCCCACTTTTTCATACGGTGAGGATATAGGGACACAGAGACGGAGATTTTGTCAAAAAGTCCGAAACTGAACGTTCGAGGACAAGATTCGAGACTTCAAATTTTTGCTAACTCTATTTGGTTTTCCTTCACTGAGGATCATATTACCAGCCTGACAGCCAGTAGGTTTAATTTCTGGAACTTTTCAAAGACGTTTTCGTAGGGTAGTCTCAATGTGTCGAGACAAAGGGCTCGAGACCAAAACCTGTTTCATTCTTGATCGAGACCTGAGACTGAGGCTCACAAAAATGGTCTAAAGATCGATATTAAGCGTTCAGAATCAATCATTGGTAGCAATAACCAAATGTTTACAAACAAATGTGCTACAACCTCTTGCCTGAGCTTTTATCCTGTCGACGCTTGCTCTCAAGGTTAAAGAATAAACCGAACAGTGTAGTTCTCTGGCAGCTGCCGCCCTTTGGTTGTATTGGAATGTTGTGGGTAATGGTCACGCTGCAGCAATGAAACTTAAGCCAAGGGTAGAAATTGTAATAATCGGTAGAAAACTCATAGTATATTGTGGGGTGAATGAATGACTGATAGAAGTTTCAAATTCAAAACAGGCCTAGAACTTCCTTAGCACCCAAGGTGAGAGACCTGGTGTCCAGCTTCGTCGTGGCAGCTGCCTACAGTGCAGACTGTGGAGCGTTGTTTTGAGGTAGCGCGGACTCGGGTTAGCGATGGCTGTAACGGTGTTGGCCACTTAGGCCTTTCGGATTTGATCACAAAATTGCCACACCTGTACAGCAAATATGCTTGGGCCTACCATATGTACCTAAAGAAAACGGTTCAAATTATGTAGTTAAAATATGTGTATCTTCACTTCAGTATCACGTGCAATGCGTCACCGAGTGCTGGTGCGTCGGTGCCAACCAAGGTCGGGTTTCGTATTGTAGTAGCCTAGTACGCGGATGTTCCCTTGTATAGCATGCCAATTTTTGCATCCATGCTGTCTCTGTTTTAGATGAAGTGGGCTTAATCATATTTTAATACGTTTGCTGAATAATGAAGATTACTGGCTTGAACGTATGGTAATAATCTCATTTCCAACACGGTTGGTGTCTAGTGGAGAGCCATCCCGCCATTTCGTATGAAGGTCGTGGCATAGGAACACAGCTGTTAATGACTCGCTGTGCAAGGCCATGTCGCTCAAACTGTCTTTGGTGACGCTTCCGAATTGCTGCTTATCGTGCTTCGTACAGTGGGTCTGTTCTCCCATCAGACTCTAGGTTTCGACCGTTTATTGTAGAACATAGTACAGTGGCTGTTTGTTAGCCTAGCTTGGTTAGGATGGTAGAAAATGGCCTTCTGCAATATGTTGCATCTAGCTACACTGCGTTCTTTTTAACGGCACTAACAGGTGGATTGTTTGGCCTACACTACTCAGCCAGTAGGCTGACTGGTACTGCAGTAACTTTTTTCAGAACCATGAATGCTATTCAAAACATAGAGGCTTCCAGATACAATGCACAAGCCTTCAGGTTTGAGTAGGGGACCTGAGGCTTGCGAGAATACATTAACTCCTCATGCACTGCTTATTATAGAACACTCAGCTGTTGTGGTGGTTATTTCATCACGCTAATGTTAACGGAGCAGCTAGCAAGTTGATGAAATCTTTACGCCTATTGATAGATTCACCAACTTTGAATTCTGGATATTTTTGTTTTTTGATGCTTAGACCAATTCTAGTTATTTCGTGCTCTCTAGTCTCTGTAGACTGCTTGGGTCCGTAAACCTGTTAAGGCTGTTACTTTGTGATTTGTATTCGCGTATAGTACCACTAAAATAAATGGCAACGAATAATTGTCTCACCATGTACTAAACCAGAGTTACCCAATCAGGGGTGCGACGTGCGAGATAGCATTCCAAAGGTTTTGAGATAACGTCCTTAGTAATACATGTGGTCGTATGTGTAACGAACTAATCACTTCGTCACCACTCGGAAAATATCTGCTCCAGGGGCGTAACGAAGGAGACAAGGGGGGTAAAATTCCCCGGGCGCCGAATCACTATGGGGGCGCCAAAAGTCCCAACAATGTCACAAGCACTTTCTTCAATACAGTACATTTGCTTCCGGAAGACCTCAGGTTCAAACACGGGGGAGCCAAACTTGCTTCTTGCTCCGGGCGCCATCTAACCTCGTTACGCCCCTGGCTTGCTGAAGTCATCTTCGCTAGCACCACGCTGGCGGGCTTCAGTGAAAGTTTAAGATTTAAGCAGTGGTTCTCCACCTTTTTCCGATCGCGTACGGCATTGTTTTTTTACAGTCGCTGCGTACCGCCGCACCACTTGTTCCAGAATAACTTGATTTGCCCAAATGTATAACAAAAACTAATTTAATGCGAAAGCTGCAACTATTTCTTCACATGCTGAAAGCCATCGCGAATCACTAGTAGCACGCGTACCACAGGCTGAGAACCACCGCTTCATGGGTGTTGGAGCATTTTGAAAGACCTTGCGGTGCGGGGCATAAAAAGGTTGAAAACCACTGCACTCAAACGCAGGATCGCGGAGTCGTAAGGAGTCGGTGTTTTTTGGGTGGAGTCGGATTCCTAACAACGCTAGGAGTCGGAGTCGGATTTTTTTCTCCGACTCCGTGCGTACAATTGGATCATTTTTCAGGTCACACTCCTAAAGTTGGGAATTCCTATTGAAATGGTACAATTTCTTATGAAACTTTTGTTGAAACAGAATTCTTGCTGTGCACCACGATTTACATTGAGTGTTAGTTGCTACAAAATTCTTGACAGCCAAACTTCATTCAGGAGTCGGAGTCGGAAATTTTTGAAAGGTCGGACATTTTACCTCCGACTCCGCAATCCTGCTCAAACGAAGATAGTGTATGTCAGTCACTCTGCACTACTGGTCTCACGACGAAGTGAACTTTCAGTGTTTATAACGATTTCAAAGTGACAATGCACTGTCTTTACTGTATGTGAATTCCTGCGATCCTTCGGGTGCTCCAAACAACGTTGAGTGCTGTTTGATGATTTTTGATTTTCGAGCTGTGCGAACGATGGGCTTTTTTCTGCTGACTCTTCAGTCCTTGTGATTGCGTTTTGCGCCTCTGAGATTCCGAGAAGTATTTAGCGATTACGAAATTTGTTCTTATGCGTTGCAGTTTTTGCATGTAGCTTTGGAAATTGTCTGCATGTCTGCGTGCACGACAGAGGTCAGACCTTCTGAGAAGTAAGGATTTATATCTTCTCTATGTATCTGTTCGTTACAGCCTAATTGCTGATTTTTAACTTTTTTGTTTCTGGCCAGAACCAAAATGTACTTTTTTGAGGTTTGCTCGTAAAAATTTAAAACGTTGATTAATTTCTCTGGCAGTGCATGGATGGAGGTATTGGCGANATATTTGGTGTTANTTATTTCCTGGGTAAAGTTATGGCAAACTAGGAGTGTATAGGCGAATAAATGAAAACATCTGTGTCAGTCAGTGTGGTTCAATGCTCGACACTTGTCAAAACGTTTTGTTTGTGCGATAATGGTGAAAATGTTAGGCTTTCATAATTGACGGTTGTAAGATTACACTGACGAATAAGGAAAGTCCCATTGTAAAGATGCATGAAGGTCCTGCGTAGGCCTAGACTCGTCGTTGAGAAACATCGAGCTGTAATCATGTGGTGGGTTAGGTGAGCATCGCGACACCCATTTGTTCGAATGGGTTCGGAGGGCTGTGTAATTGCCCTGTGGTTGTAGTTTGCCACGAGTGGTTTTCAAATGGGGGTACGCAAAGGTGCTTCAAGTGGTACACGAACTTTTTAGTGTCTTCATAATTAAATTTACAATAATTATAGGTACATTTCTAATTATTGTGCTCATGATTACAGCCAAGGGGTACTTGATAGACAAACTATTGCCCACAGGGTACATCACTAACAAAGTTGAGAACCACAATCTTGCCACATCAAACGGGATGGAAGCGCTTGGCGGAGAGTGTTTGTTTTATTGTTAACGATAAAAAACGCTGTACTAGCGTTTTTATAGTTAACAGTAAAAGTAGTGCATGCCATACGGCCTGTTTCCGGTTATAACAAAAGATTTCAAGGGTAAGCTCCCTACCCGCAGCTGAAGTGGTTCGAAAAAACTGCCATCGATTTAATTTTTTTGACGTGATGACTGATCAAAGAAGAGTCGACATTTTGTGACAGGGCCTAATCGCTGTGAAATGAAGGCACCGCAAAATGTGCGCAAATGAAGCAGCGATTGTATTTTCCTCAGTCTTTACGGTGTAGAAGGGTGACACNAATTTCGAAGTTGCCCGTTCGAAATTTGTGTTGTAGCAGTGCAATGGCGGAGGACGGACACTGTTAGGCCTCAAGATGCATTGTTCTTTTCGCCTTCGTTGTATTATCGTATTGCGTTGAATAAGCTGACGATCAAGAGCGGAACGTAATGATATGTTATTTGGAGCTCGATTGACCTGCTGGAAAGTGACTGGATGACATTCTACGAATAGACTTCTCTGGAAGTTGAAAACTCTCTGGTTATATTTACAGGCGATGTGTGGTTCCCTGTAGCTTTCTTCGGGGCCGCTGTTGTTGGCATCTGATTATATGTTCATGAATCACTGTTTATTTGGCAACTAAATCATCGGGGTCACCATGCTGCACGGAAGAGGCTTTGTCTCCACGCGTTTGTAATGATTTGCGTGAGTTAAGCGCATTACTATTGGCTAGCGTATGATATTAAACCGTGACCCACTACCACTATCAGACAGGACTTTACCTTAACCCGATGGATTCTATCCCACTTGTAAGGCCTGACACCCACTCATCGAGGTAGTCTCAGGTTTCCGATGCGGTTCGAATAGGACGTCGCCGTCGTCAGCTCATTTAAAACAAGGTATTTCGTAGTTTCCGGAGATGCAGCCAAATTGCGGCGTCGTTTTCCGTACTGTAGTGACAAACGTCAATGAAGCGTAGACTCCTGTACAAACAAATCACTGTCTGTTCCGAGTCGCTGCTCACATCTTGCGTGAGAGGCAGCAGGTGTATATAATGGTCCAGCTGGTGACAGCAACGTCGTTTGCTAATCACAGCAAGATTGCGTTGTTTCACGTGAAACATGCGCTCTCGCCTTTGGTCGCGTGCCACTGGTTTGTTTTGATCGCTGATGTGCTGCAGAGTGCAGATACAAGCCCGACAGTCTGACACGACTCGACTGCAAGTCTCATACTCGCAAATTAACGAATAGCAGTACTATGGGTGAAATGAAAGGATACATTACAGTTTTTCACAAATTTTCTCAACGCTACAAAAGCCATTTATGCCATTCAGCAAAATTTAGATCTATTATTGCAAGTATGAGATGCCCTGGTCCCGAATCTGGTCAGATAATAAACTCCAGCGACATATTTTTTAGTGGTATTCAAAGACACACACACAAAAATTTCATTGGGTATAATATTCAGGGGTAAATCCTACAGAACTTGAAAAATGGGAAAAAATTGTTCAAAGTACGGAAACTTCGTAAAATTCAGAGAGACGCTGACTGCTCGGTTTCGTTTACCTGGTGTGTTTAATTGCAAAGTTTTTCCTGTACCTCCCGGTGATAATTGCCCAGTTTTCCTTACGTCGCTTGATCTGCATCTCTCAAGTATTTGATGAAAGTTTATGAGTGTTTTGACCGAATATGCTGGCCAAGCGTAGAGGGAAGTTATTACATTGCTATAAACACGAGCCCTTGGGTTCTGAAAAATTTCTCATGCGTTTCATCTATATAAACTTTGATTGCTTGTGATGAAGAGTCACACGAGATAGTGTATCTACTAATTTCAAAAACCAGAGTTGCAAAAACCTTTGGGAAAACTTACACCAAGTAGTCAAAAAGTTGCGGAACTACTATCTTAGGTTGCAACTGGCAGTTCTTGAAGCAGTTAGATGTGCTAAGAAAATATGAAATGAGAGTTAGCCCCTGTTAACTCCGCTGCTTTGACCCTGTGAATCCATTCTCTTGAAAAAATATAAACGAACGCTGGCATGCGGTTGCGACATGGGAATGGTGTTAAAGAAACTAAGGTGATGACTGCGATGAACAAACCGACCCGCTGGTGTTTGCGCAATGTCTGACAGAACCATCGTCATAATCAATTCATGCTCAATCTAACGCGTCAAAAGCCATATAGTCACAGTCTTGGCGGTGCCGACTTCCGAACAAGAATAGCTGGAGCGTCTAATAATTTCTTCTCTCTTGTTATGCGTCATTCAAGCTGCATGATGCGTACTTTTACTGCCCTAATTTATGACCTCACTTTTCCAGTTTCATGGATGACGGCTTCCAACTTCTGGGGGTTTTGCTTTTCACGTTGGTGCAGAACAGGTTGTGCGCAAACTTTTTGAAGTCCAGTGGGTGACGTTGTTTTGCGTTACAAAACTCAAATAATTTCCCAATACATTTGTTTATATAAAAAGACGTTTTAATCAAGCAGTTGTGATCTGCTTTAATAAAATTATGCGAAAACGGCTGAGGGATAGGCAGAAACAATCTGAAGAATTTGCCTTTGTATTTGCTTATTTGGACACACCCAAACGACAGCCTGACATTTCTTTCATTTTCTTAAACGTAGAAAGGGAAGGAAATTCCGCTAGTACAAAGTATTTGTTGAAAATACGTTTTTATTTGTATACCTGTTGCCCACGAGTTGGCTGACGCGACAAAGGATATGTCTGATTCGCTACGGCGTATTTTCAGTAACAGTTTGATATTTTTTGTTCCTTTTTACATCTTTACTTCTATCACAAAGAAAACGAGAGCGATTTATGGGGCCTGTTATTTGTGTGTTTGCGTACTGCAAATAGCGTGGGTCACTTGAATAGAGCGTTAATTTTTAACTCGTCCGTGCGGGCTTACGGAAAACGAACTGCGGAATTAATGTGTGCTTTGCCCCGTGAAGAACGTAATTGTTCAAATTTCATTTCTCTGCCTTTATGGAAGATGTGGCCGTCGATTGAAAGTTACACCGTATGACAGTGCTTGTGTTCTCTGTAGAAAAGTGTGTATTCTTTTAATTTTTTGTTAGCTGCAGTTTTGCAAGCAAGGTGGATGTGGGACATCAGCGCAGAAAATTTGGTCAACGTCTGCGATGCTCAAAACTGCGTTCATTTGCCAGCTGCAGTAGCTGTTGACAGATCTGCGGAGACGTTTGTTATTTTGTAATATGGAATTCCATTTTATAGTTAGGCAACTTACAACATTCCTTTCAGTTCAGTAAAAATGTTTCTTTAGCGCCTTCTTGTTTGAAGAAGGCGTTACAGTGTAAAATGAGCAAAATTGAAGGGTGTTACGTATGGTGCGGCGCATACTCGTGTAATTACGGTTGTACAATGTTATATGCTTTGTCGTTCCAGATCAATCTGTACAACATGAAAATTGTGTATCAAAGCTAGACCATTTTGTTTAAACATTTCGTGCTGATTGCCTTTCGCAAAGGAACGTGTTTACACACTTCAGACATTCCAGAAAAAGCTACCTGTGTTTGATGGTTACGAGTTTTTGCAATATTGAAAAGATTGGAACTAAGAGTAAACAAGGAAATGAAAGAGGAAAAAGATTTGCTGTTGCTGATCCTCCTTTGTTTCACAGGTGAGAAAGTGCTAATCACCTCAAATGCGTAAGGTTAGTTTACAAGTCATCCACTTGATCATCCTCAGCAACAGGAATTGCATAATTATTGCGGTGACTATATTTCTAGCTGTTCCGTACCTAAAAGTCTGAATTTGACTAAGTCAAAGGTTCTTGAACGTTTTCAGTCGCGCCCTCTTTGGCATTAATAATAAATTGATACTCGCGCCACACCTAACCTCAAAATCAAGCACAAAAAACAGAACAAGAGTTTATTTGCCATTATTCTGCTTTTCAACAATATGTCGCTGCCATGCTCGTGTTCCCCTTGCTAACCTCTCACGCCCCCCAGTTTAAGAACCCAGGACAATAAACAGAACAGCTCTGCGTATCCCAGCATGATGGATGAGGTCAATTTACTCATGGGCTTTGCCACGCAAATCTGATGTTCGAGACATATCGCTATTAACACAATAAAATACTTCTCGATCGTTAATTACATGGATGTGTTTCCATACGCAAACTGGTCTTTTGCAAAGCGCAAGTAGATCACACTAAATTCCCATACTGAGAAGTTTACTTCCGACAAAACTAAGCACAAGCAAGAGCTGCAGCTAATACAAAATTTCGACATCAAATTGCTAAACTGCGGAAATAGCTTTTTTACTTTTTAGTCTTTGTCGATGCAACCATTAGGCACACTTATTTTTAATAAACTGATGCGATTGCTGTAGTAAAATCCCTAACTCAGATACACACAGCATTTTGGTTTGTGATTGAAGTTTTGTATTTTTTGTTGTCACTCGCGCTCACATCTCGCTCGAATGATACATAATGAACCGATGCTAGTGAAACAAAAATCAATCAAAATAAACCTAAATATTACGCGAGAATAATGCGGAAAACTTATGATGGCATATTTTCTGTTGTGGTGAGTGACGGATAGTTACGTGAGAACCTACCTAAATTTGAGAGAACTGCCTGAAATTCGATAAACTACGACAGCCATTTACGCACTTTCGATGCAGTCGTCCGGTAAAATGAGAGTGTGACAGTAACAAGTTGCGAATATGTGGACTGTCAACCGTGTATACATTCGTACAAACTATTTCGACTTTAAACCCGGGTTGCCCTGTGGTTTAAGTTTATGCGGTTCACAATATAAAAGTAGGGTTTTCAATTTCGAGTAGATTCAGTGACTACAGAGTTAAATTTCACAAAAATTTTTCCACCTTTCCATCTCAAAATCAGTATTGTTGACTTGACACCTCCAGCATTTACTTTAGTTATTGTTGATTGCATTCTTCATAGCGATGGTGGTCACACTACACCCCTGATCGGTACTGCCTGTCCTTGAGCGGCTCTAAATGAACACGCACGTAGTCGACTAAACTGGTTATTTCCGTGGCTATGCGAACGCAACATCTTTCGTAGAGTGTGGCACATCCACCTCTAATTACATCTTGAGATATCAAGTGCTAGTATTTCTAGGTTCTGAAGTATTTTATTTGGCAACGAAGGTGTTTGCACGATCTGATTAATTCTACGATTTTAGCGGAACTTAAAAATAGAATTTTGTATGGAGTCACTTAGACCAGTTATTGGTCGCAAACCGTGGTCACTTATGTTAGTGACATATTATGAAAGGTTCTGTGATGGCTCTGACTAGGGGATAAAGCAGACACCCGCTGTAAAGTAAGTTACAAGTTTGGCCTATAAGTATCTTATATAAGTACCAGGCTAGTAGGTTATGTTGATACAAAACCATACATCAGAGGCCAATGTACTCATTGTATTTGAATAATCTGCAGGAAACTCTGGTGACAAGCGTCGAGCACGTGAGCGCAAAAGTTCCTTGCAAAACAGCCCAAAATAATCATAACACTTGAACGCAGCCAATTCACTTCGTTAATCATGAACACCATCACCCCTGGGGTATATTAAAATGTATGCTTGCCTTGTTTTGAAATATCTTAGCGGCCTTTCGTTGTTCGCTTGCTTTTAGTCGGAATCGTGCACCGTTGGCTTTCATTGACCTGGTATGAAAACATCTTATTTTTTTAAGACATGTACTATTCATTCTGTCAACACAAGACCCGAAATTTCATGAGCACTTAACGCCATACAGAAAACGTTAGCATTGCGCAGTACATACGCCTTGTTCTAACAGCCGAGAGTTTGTGCGCCAAACCTGTGATCATAGAAGAGCCGGTTGACAAAACGGTGCGACAGGGNGGTGANGTCACACTGAACTGCGTGGTGGAGCATTTACCGTCCGATGATCTGCAGCCTGTACAGTGGACAAAGGGAGCGTTTGGTTTGGGAAATGATCGTGAACTTTCAAGTAAGTTGTCAACGTAGCGCTTTTTCCATAATATTAGTATGCTCTGCACTGCCATTGAATTAATCGTACTGCGAGCACAGTAGGACATCCTGAATCCTGCATAACCCTTTATTAGTGAGATTCTGCTTCTATTGGTCTGGTAGTAATAGGATGAAGAAAATATGAAGTCAAGTTTGCTCCCTATATTTATACAGTACTAGTTTGAGGCACAATGCATATACAGTAGAACTCCGATTATCCGAACGCCTATTATCCGAAACGCTTATTATCCGAACACGACTTTAACAAAAGAAATTAGAACCTGACAAGAA
>JGI24021J15306_10001955_pt1 | contig 21334 bp, 16 predicted proteins | sample Ectturendosymbi1_FD_15306 | JGI IMG/M metagenome (IMG submission 15306)
CCATTCGTTAGCGGCTCCGTGCCCTCTGCGATTAAGTATTTTTTCAAATTTAATTCATATCAGATTGAATGTTTTTTTGAAGCAATGGGTTTGCATACAACATTGGATTTGAATTCCAATCCAATGGATGATCCCCATTAGAGAATAATTTCAAACGAACGATAAATTGTCAAGTAACTCGGGCTGACATGAATGAGCCTAGTACCCAGAGGATTAACTGGCGTTGTCATTGCTCTGTGACGTACGTTACTTAACAATGGACGAGTTCTCATGAGAATTTCTCACTATTCATTGTTGCGTACTAACGTCACAGGGCAGCGATAGTGCCAGCCAAAATAAGAGCAAATAGGAAGTTCAGTGATGCAAGCCCCGAATGGTTGCATTCAGTCAGTATAAGTTGCGTGGTTAGACCGAGTGACCCTGTTGACCTGGAGTCGCCCCTGAGTGTAGTTATGCAAGTTAGTGCGCTGCAGCCTTTCTGAATAGCCATGATCATTTTTTGTTGAAACGCTAAGCTGCTTAAATTGCCGCTAAGTGCGACGCATTCGCACGTTTGTGGCACAAACAGTCACAATCGGCGAGCTAAAGGTCAGCCCGGAGTCGGAGTCGTTAAACTTTTCTGCGACTCCGACTACTCAGGTTGAAAATCCTTCCGACTCCTCAACTCCACAGCCCTGGCTCCACCACACATATCTTGATTAGAACGTTTTAAAGGCTGTCGTCTAGTAAAGGTTTCATGATTTAAAACCTTTCAAGCGATACCAGTGAGCAGAGTATTACGCATTGATACGAACGGAATCCAATCACTCGCAATTTGGTCTACTTAACCTCACTCACAAACACAGCACGCTTCTGATGCAGTACAAGAAACTGAGACAGCAAAACCTCACTAAAAACGTAAAGGCCTTTGAATGGAGCCACAACATCCACTACAATGATCGGACACCTGAAAGAGTGGCGTAGGACAGTGTTTCCCAAAAAGTTTCAGACCTGCTGTTATTAGGTTTGGGTCTAATGCAGTGTTTCCCAAACTGTGTGCCGCTGAAGTGGCCGAAGTGTGCCGCGAAAGTTTTATGTCTTGACAAAACCTTATGCTGCAAATCTTTTTGGTCCGCGTTGCATTGCTTTGAGATTTAACTTTTCATGTTAAGTTAGGCTATTTGTTTCACTATTGCTCACGCACTTTTCAGAGACAACAAAACCTAACATCCTTAACGGTTATAGTGACTTCACAATTGTATGAATGGGCAGAATTTTTTGATTTCATAGTGTGCCACAGCCAAATTCAGAATGTATTTTAGTGTGCCGTAACATAAAAAAGTTTGAAAAGCGCTGGTCTAATGTCATTTGCATGTTTTAACCTTGTTTATTAAAATAAAAGAGCAGTCCATACTGAACTATGCTAGCCCAGCATGGTCCAACTACTTTTGACCTACGGCAACGGCCCATCTTACAAAAACTTGACAACTTGCGGGTCACTTCCAACAAAATGATGTATGAAACAACATATCACAAGATTTCAAGCTAAAAAAAAGAAGATAAGTAAATGCGTCATTGGAATTACTGCACAAAAACAAATAGAAATTTATTACATAACTCTGTCAGTGGGATGCTTGTGGTTGAGGTTTCTCTGACTCTATGCTTTATCAATATCAGTGTTAGCGGTATAGCAAGTCGGATGCTATCATCCAGTGTTTCGTCTGCTATTCGATTTCTGTTTTCAGAATTGACTTGCTTCATCGTCGAAAATGTACTCTCACACACGCACTGTGTTTCCAAACATTGAGTGCATCTTTAGTGCAAAATCTTTCTGTTTGTGAAATCTGTCCTTGCTGACTAATTTCCAGAAGCTCTCTACAGTCTAGTCCAGTGGTTCTTAACCTGGGGTAAATTTACTGAACGATAAATTGCAGGCAATGTAAATTTGTATAAATCATTCTAAAATGTAAGAGTTTGATAATTTTGCATTTTCAACAAATGAGCACCATTGAGTGTATTGGGGGTAAATCTGGTAATCTTGTTCGATAAAGGAGCAGGGTTGATTGATTTAAATCATTTGATTGAAATCATGATTTAAATCAAACACTGAAAATCAAAAAAATCATGTCGTTTTGGAGCTTTGTGTGATGTCTATGACACACTTAATTAGCAATCTAATAGGTTTTTCACATAGCCTATACAGCAGGAGTTCCCAACCCATCTCTGAACATGTACCCCTTTAGCATTTCAGTAGATGAGCATGTACCTCTAAAATTTCGTATGACAAAAAACCTGAGTGAAATATTAAAATTCTACTGAATTTTTGAAAGAACTTTTAGAATCTTGAAACTATAAAGTTATATTCCATTTTCGTGTCTAAATTTCATTTGTTGCAAATGTACAATAAATGTACCCTGCAGATAGGCAAATGTACCCCTGGGGTACATACACCCCAGGTTGGGAACCTATGCTATACAGTATTAGTATAGAAGGCCAAAAGTTCTAATGACGACTCAAGTTGAAACCATTTGAAGTTTTATCAATCATAGCAACTGTGAGGTCACACAGAACATGACTTTTCGGTCTGAGCCGTTTCGGTCACGGGACATTTCGGTCACGACATTTCTGTGCATAAACAACTTTACATTCCTTTAATTAAATGATTATAGGCAGGCGAAATGTCACTCTAGCTGGTGCTATACCAACTCCCTTCGAGGAGTCATGATTGCGATTAAATCTGAGTTGTAATTGTGACTTTGAAGAGTTTGTATTTAATTGCAAAATGTCGACAATGATTTAACTTGCTTGCTAATGATAATGTAAATCATATGTTGATGCTGATTAACAGGTGGATCTTGGATCATGTTTGTAGGTTTTTTAAACAAAACTTCTCGTTGATTTAAGTATGTTTGCATTAAAATGTGAACATGTAAGATTTCTGCAAGATTTCGTAGTCTGACTAAAATGTCCCCAGACTGAAATGTCCCCAGACCGAAACGACTCAGACCGAAAAGTCGCGTACCCGAGGTCACAGATTCTATGTCATTTAACTGCAAAAATGACATGTGGTCTAAAATCACTAACCCTTGCAGATTCAAAATTCATAACTGTTAGAATGCCATAAGTATGAGAGTGTAGATCGGCATAAAGAGAAAACTGCATTTAAATTCCATCAAATGTAAACATAGCTATATAACATATTTTTCATTCATGAAACAGATAAATTATTATTATAGGTCTTCAACATTTTATGCATGTGTACCATGAGTGTCAATGAGATTACTAATTAGGCAGTTTCAGTATTGGCATTTCAATCAATATTTCATTTTGTTCACCGGTACTGGTGTTATGAACTTATTTGCATAAGTGCAAAAAGGTTTGAATGGAAGTACAGCTATTTCTGGTCAGGGTTGATTGATTTAAATCATTTCATTTAAATCAGTGATAAAATCAACAACAACAAGCAAAAAATTAAACACAGTTTTAAAGCTTTGTGTGATTTTTATGACACATTTAATTACTATTTTAATTGGTTTCACTTATTATTAAAGAAGGCAGAGACTTCTTATGACAACACAAGATACAAAAGCAATTAAATTTTTATCAATCATAGCAACTGTTGCTGTACTATGAGAAACACAGCACAAAAAACTTATATTAAAACAAACTCTTTAATTAAAATTAAAAATTACTACTTGTTTGGTGGCCAGCCTCGACACAGTAAATAAAAGAAACGTAAAAATAAAAACAATCGAATTTAAATCAAAAAAATCCGATTTTTTTGATTTTTCAAAAAAATCATGATTTTTATCAACCCTGTAAAGGAGTAAGGTATGTAAAAAAGGTTAAAAACCACTGGTCTAGTCTAATGCCGTTGGTATTGCACATTTTTATTAAAATATTTTATGCTTGTTCTAATTAAAATGATGTACTTTACATGTATGTTACATACACGCAACATTAAATTAATACTGAGAAATCTCGCGGGCCACATGGGGCCTCGAGCCTGTAGTTGGACCACACTGACATAGGTTAATACCACGTACTGTGTATTTGAATTACCTTGCGAAGTAAGCTGACCTAGTTACGCCTGTAGCTTATCTACTAGGCAAATGCTTATTGTTAAAGTCACTTCGGTCGGACCATGGTTTGTCATAAATCCATAGCTTTAGCCTAACAATCCAACTACGGGGGAATATCGTACCGTGGAACAACGTCCGTGTCGCTGTTGTGCACAATGACTGAAGCTTTTGTCGTTGAGTTAATAAATTTTACTAGATATGTTTACTTGTTAGCATTCGTAAAAGTAGTATCGCGTCTGACTTTTTGTAGTTTTTTTGTTCAGGGCTTTTCTCTATTTCTGACTGTTTAATTTGTTTCGTTGCTGTTAAGCTTACCTGTTTTGTTGTTATGACAGTGCCTTTGCTACTGATAGCCCTTGCGATTGGTTGCTGCAACCGGTCATGCTTGCGCCAGTGATGTTTAGTCTTTCGCATAAAAAAAGCAGCGACCCACCATTTGTTTGGTGGCGGTAAGCCTCCGTCACCCATTTCTTCTCGGCTTTTTTTAATGCGATTCGTTTTCTGCAGCATATCACAAGGCATCTGCTGCGATATGAAGACGTGCTCGTTCATACGGGAAATGACTATGTGTGCCAACGCCACCGACTGCCTGGGCGCGCGTTACTGCAGATATCCTTTTTTTGTGTGCTATGGCGAACGTATTAGCTATTGATTGCAGAGCTGCTCTTCTTGTTCCTTTGTTTTTTAAGAAACACATATTCGTACTGACTGTGTTCCGGCATTTCAAGCAAACCACGTTTTTCCTTAAGAGTAAGCCAACAAAAACGGTGACACCTCAACAGTTTTTCCAGACGCAGAACTAGAAAGTATACGTGTTGCTAACGTAGATGCTAATTCTGTTAAGATTTTGTTTGACAATACTGTTTCAGGTTTATACTTTTTAACACTCGGCTTTAAAGCTACAGAGATCGTTCTTATGCTTTAAGAACGACGCGTAATAAAATTATTCTGGAGGTGTCTTGGACATTTTCTCGATTCTGCCATTGAACAATGAGATAAATGCAGCTGATCAAAACTTTGGAACATCCTATGCTGTTGAACTGTGTAAAGACGATTTACGAACCTTTTTATTGCAATCTCTACCAATTTTATATGTCAGATTTGACGAAACCTGTTAGCAGGTTCTTAATTTCAGGCACCCTTCACCACTCGATCACGTTTTTCTGATTTTGTTAATTTTACTAAATACTCTTTTCAGCTGATTTTAACCACTGCTTCTCGATTAGAGCCAGCGTTGAGAAAAACCTCTATTTTTTCAAAACACCCAACCCAACTGTTTTTTTTAACCCGGGTTTGTTTTTTGAAGGAAAACGGAAAAATCCCATTTTGAATTGTTTTTATTGCATCATGCAATATCACTATTTTCAGAATTACACAATAATGACTTGTTATACCTATCATGGCACTCAAAATTGAGGGTAAAGAAATGTATCCCGTCTTTGTTTTCGCAAAGTGTTGTTGGTCAATTCACTCCTAAGTGGTAAGACCAGGCAAGGATGCGCGCAGCAAACAGAGAAACACCATTCCCAAACAAACTCTGCAGTTTCATGTCAAGTTCATGTGCATGCCTCTGCTAGTTCAGCATCTATAGCGTGTATTTTTTCAACATATGATTTGGTATGGTCCAAAATCAGAAAACGTTTAGATGCAGAGAAGGCAGAAAAATTGGTTAAGATTACCGATTGTGCAGAGCTGAAGAAAATAACTTTTAGAATTTACTCAAACTGTTCGATTTATTCTTCTCTTTTGCAAGTCCTTCAAATTTCGTTGCTGTTCGTTTTATATGATTAAAAAAAATACAGATAACTATACAAGTGCCCTGCTTATTTTTTACTTAGTAGGTTCTTCAAGGAAAAGTAAGGAAAAAGGGTGGGTTTTATTGTTTTTTTTTAAGTGGGCTTTTTTGAAAAACGCGAGTGGTTTTTTTTGGGTCGTTTTTTTACAACAACCCTGATTAGAGCAATACTTCCATCGCCACGTCCACCATTTGACTTGGACAAATTCTGTGGCTAAGTCTGAACAAAATCGTTTTTGCGTAGTGCTCTATTTAGTTTTTAACCAAAGCAAGGAACCGGACCACAAATAGCTTTGGATAATGACGAGTAGTGTTGGGATGCACGAAGGAACAACGCTCATACAGTGACAGTNTCGGAAAATACTGATTGTCTCGTTACATTTTCCGCATTTCCGGAAGTTTCCGCGCGAAGTTTTTGCAGTCAACTCAAACACTGCGTTCAGGCTGAACCNTCGAGTTACTGTGAACANCATAACATGTGCATTATTCTCTGCGTGTGGTTTTAAAATTCGTTGTTGACGACGTCAGTATTTATTTGCTTAAATACGCAGTAGTTACAAAAGCACATCTCCCCCGTCATCCCCGAAATATTTCCTTGACCCGTGTTATTTTTCTTTCTTCACTGGGGTTAATGCGACCTGCCCCGAAGGAAAGCAGATCCGCAGTGGAGCGGATGTCACTGAATGCGACCAGGGCACCAAGACCTGCGTGAACGGGGTAAGTTTTCGTCAGTTCAACACTGTCATTCATTCCTTTTCATCGCCATGTCTGCTTGTGCAACTCTTCTGCTTTTCCAGCTTCAATTTGAAATGTCAATACGCGCAAACCTTTCTTTTCGGTTAGCAGGGAACAGAAAGTAAAACAAAGCAATTGCTGAAGTGGTGCGCAGACACCCGCAATACAGGGTTGAAAATAAGAAACAAGAACTGAACAGTTTGCTTTTTTGGTGAAAACAACCAAAAAAGGAAAACTTCTCTGGTTATTTGAATCAAAACGTTGGGTATAACAAGAAATTTCTGCTTTCCGACGTTGTCACCCAACCTAGTTTTTAAAGTGTACAGAGTTAAAGACTTTGCCCCTGCGGTGAATGACGTAACAAACGCTATTTGCGTTTTTTTTCGGACCTGTTTGTTTTTGTAAGGGACCTAGGTGCTCAAAATTCAATAGAATCTAGTTTCATTTATGTACTTTCGCAATCTACCAATTCAAACGTGCGTTAAACGATCTTGTGCGGCGAGTACTTCTGAACAGACTTTTCCCGTGCGCGGTGTTGTGTCGCAGGAATGCACCGGTTCGATATGTCGGAAATATCCCGACCTCGAGACTTGCTCATGCACGGTACCGGCTGGATCCAAGGACCGCAGTACTCTGTGTCATGTTTGCTGTCAGAAAAAAGGTATTGCTGTTGGACGAACGCTGCTGTTTCGCCAGAAATACGTGGCCAGTGCCGAAGCGCGTCTGGCGAAGCATCTGCACCTGTAAAAATCGTAAACCTCGATCGAAGCTTCAACGCGTTTAACACATGCTGTACTTTTGTTAGGGAACCTTTATAAACTTAAAAAGGTCAACGCTTCCAGTCCAACTGCACGGGTCGTACCAGTTGCGACAATGCGCAGCATGGATGATTTTAAATTTTCTATGGTTTTGTTGCTTTTGCGAGGCCACTTCTTATTGTACCGTACTGGCGCCATTCCAAACTTGAAGTCATGACTGGTGCCGCAGTATTTAATAGGCTGTAGTGGATTCCAGATGAGGGTGTCACAAAGGATTTCACGATGTTGTCGCAAAAAATTATGTCCCAGTGCTTGAGTGTAAAACTCAGAAACAGCGGAAACGATGTCAGCACGAAGGCATTTGCAATACTTGCGGACCGTCGCCACGAATCACACCAGTCGCAGATTTCTCACTTCGTAGTGCTGGAATATGCCTTTTACTGTTGGAGCTTAAAACGTCGTTTCACGAATTCAGGCAACGCAAGCTCCTGCAGAAGCATCGCCGATCCTCTTCTATCGACCCAGTTCAACTTGAGTGAAATTCATCAGCTGCCAGGATCGCCCTGCGACGGTTACAATGGTAATGCGAAAGCACGTTTGTCGGGCATTCGTTCTTTTTTTCGCAAACGTAAGATTCTTTTCATTCGCTTGGCGCAAGGCACACTAATGCCGGTCGAATTGAAAATCTGCTGCGAGACTCGATTTGCAGTTTTTGCCTGATCAGTTTGGCGTTCGCCAATGTTACGATTTTACAGCCAAACAGCCCAGAATGCGTTGTGATCTGTTTGGTAGAATTTTTGTGGCGTTAGATCAGATATTTTTCGAATTATAATTCGAAAACACCTTTAGTTTTTAGGAACCGGATGAATTGTCACGAAAAAGTAGCGGACGTGAAACCGCGAAATCCAGGCATTCTTCGACGTTGTACAGCTAAAGGTAGCGAGAGCCAGTAAAACGAAACCGTACCTAAGCGAAACACACGCTGTGCATGATCCAAGAACTGTTTCATCTTTGTCGTTTCTCAAGTCTGGTAGAAATGTAAAAATTTTTGATGAAACTTCAAAACGCACTTAAACATGCGAATTTTAGTCGGCCATCAAATAACAAGCGTCAAATCAACTTTTTGTTGAACTTTTGCCATCAAGCATGCCGGCATGCATTTTTCAGTTTACACACGCTATTTTGGAAGCGTAGGTTTGCATTCCGTTCCGGAAGGAACTCGAGCGGTTTCTGGCAAATTCTTAATGCGTTGCACTGGCGCAGGTTACTGCGACATCTTCTTCAAGTGCAGACTGGTGGATGCCGACGGACCTCTCTCGCGCCTCAAGAAAGCCATCTTCAACCCGGCGTTGTACAGCACGATAAAGAACTGGATTGTTGTGAGCAATCGTTCTCAGATTGGCATTTTGCGTCTTTTGTTCAAGATCGTTAAACCTTGAACGATTTGCTTTGTGGAGGTTCATCGCTGACGCGCAATCAGACTGCGTCAAAACGTAACTGCCACTGTCGGGCCGCAACATAATAGCCAGGTGCGGTGCTGCATCATGGACACGGAAAAGGCGCTTTGTTCCAAAGCTAAGCGACCTGAATATTATTTTTGTCCATTTTTGGACGCTATTAGTTCTTCCACTTCACAAAGACGCAAGCGGCGCATTATTGAAGGATATTTTATCGCAAAATGAAATCTCTGCGAGACGCCAAAGCGTCCTCAGCTTGGGACGAAACGCATTAATTTTGTTGTTGTTGTTGCAGGAGTACTGGTGGGCTGTTTTGTTGATGTCTCTTGCTGTGATCCTGGTCATGGCGGGCTTCATCAAACTGTGCAGTGTGCACACACCGAGCAGCAACCCTAAGCTGCCCAAGCACAAGCAACTGCCTGGTGAGTGAGAAAAAAAGCTTCTGTGCCACAATTACCTTCAGCGCATAAAGTAAAAGAAACAATGTTTGTTCCAAAGGAAAGATTTGATGCAGATAGTTGACATCGTGTTTGACTGCTTCACAGAATTAACGCATAGAAATACCGTAAACGGATTTCTTTTTATCTTATCTGGAATTTTTACCAGAACTTTGTATTTTCACAANGGANATTATTCCATGCATCTTCTGNAGTGTACTTCAAAGCAGGTTTGGTAGATACTTTATCAACGCAACGGCCAGACGAACTCTCAAACGACCAAAGCTTTNTGCTTAAAAGGTCACACGTGGTTTTATTTGTTTTTACAAACAGATATTTTCATTAACACAATTCCACGAAGCCATCGCAAATNCTTGCTGGTCTAAATATGTTAGAGACCAACCAGTCGAATGATCTCACCGTGCCCATCAAATTACCATACTGTTCAGCGAACCAGCGTGAGCTGGTTCAGTTAGCGCGTTCAAAAAATAAATTGCAGATTAGAAATTCGATCGATTGATTACATAACAAATTTTATCATTATCCGTCGTTATCTTATCTCCATTATCTGAGTTTAGAATATGAAACTGGGTATTTTTTACCTGTCAGGTNGGGAAGCGTGCTTGTGAGAGTGCACGTGGAGANATTTTGAGTGTTTAAATTCTACAATGTGGTACCACATGCAAATTAGGCCAAATTTTCAAAAATATTCAAAAAAAGCCAAAACGCCAAACAAAAAATCTGCGGCCAAACCACTTCTGAAAAAGGCCAAATTTTAACAATTTGGTCGCAAAAAGGCCAAGTTCCCAACCCTGCTTCAAAGTCACTGCTGAACGACTGCGCGAAAGGGCGGACTGATCCATGGCACGAACAACGACGTGTGTCTGATATTTTTCCCACGCCATATTGTCCTCGAATTGTCTGAAAATTGTTGCCGCTTACTGTATAAGTTCCGCTGCCACCCAGAAAACCCAATATAAGCTTGCTCGCAACCATCGAGTCAACTTCGCGGTATCATTATTNCTAGCTTGTTCCCGTGCCGCTATCTTAAAAACCCGTCGACTTAAATGCGTCTTTTAGGTTTTATCTTCGAAATGCAGCAGATCTCCTCTTAGCATGCTAAACTGTAGGTGTTGAAAAGCACGCCAGGGATTATTTGCCAGACCAAGCCTTACTTTAAAGCTTATTCGTAGCGTTGTGTGCGTCACTTCCGCTACCGGGCAGGCGAACTGACCTGTGCTTGCCCCTCGGCAGGTTTAATTCGATGGAAGTGGTTTTGATGGAAAAGAAACATTTCTCGCGAATATTAGCATACTTCAATTTTTTTTCATCCGGTTGGCAACCAAACTTGATGCACAAACTTTGCTAAAATGCTTGCGCNTTGTAAAAAAAACAAGCAGCGTTGAAGCGTGATCGCTTTAATATCTTAAAGACGAAAAGATAAAACGGCAGACNNGGAAGGAAAACGTGGTGGCGTCCAACGAGTGTCGGAAAACAAATTGGACTTCAGTTTGATTCCTTTCCGGGAGTTTTCGCCGCAACTTTAATTGTCAACGATATTTCCAAAAAGGTGCCAGCGCTTGAAACAAGCTGCTTGTGCTGGGTCTGGCCGTTCTATTATAGTGCGTTTCAAATGTTTTCAGATCTTCGAAGAGATTTTGGCATGCTTGATAACAGCAGTGAAAGCGATGAATTTCGGAAGGGAAGCACAGATAGGAAATTGAGCAAGCTTCTCAGGAATTAGTTGCGAGAAAGAACCAAAGCTCCAAAAATTTCAATAATACTTTAATAGCCACACGATGTTGTTGCTGTATCGTTTTTTTAAAGTTAAACCATCCCATTTTCGGCGCTAAACTTCTTGTTCCTTTAAAAGATTTTCAACCTGCTTAAACTCCACAGTTGAGAAAAAACAGGGAGATGCGTGGTGCATGAATTTAAAAGTTTGCTGTTCCAGACCACCTTTGCTTTCGAAATGTTACCATGTCGGANTTTTTCCAGACTTTTTTATCCGATACTTATCAACGAACGGAGAAAGTAATTAGTTTACAATTGTTGTAGTACTTGTCTATGGTCAAGTCATATATTATGGCAAAGCGTTGGATTTTCTGCAACAGGTATTTCTTGAAAAGTGTTACAAAAGTTCTATCTCTCCAAGCAAACACTTCCTGCAAACATACAACGCTTCCTACATGTTCATTAATTTGAAAGTTGGTTGTGTTCTAACGGAAAATTTTCTGTATCTGTGTCTTGAATTTAAATCATTCAGTAAAAAGCCCAAATTAACTCGATTTTAAGCAAGACATTTCAGTCACCTGCCATACATCCAAACCTGATATTATTTATAGTTTTATCCTCCACTAGAAGTTGTCGAATAAAGTCACGTCAATCTCTAGCGTACGAATTTTTCTGTCTACAACAGGTTTTTGTCGATTCATGAAGCTTTGGAATTAGCTTTTGCTGGGCCAAGGTTGAAAATTCAGCTTACTGTATATTGATCCTCAGACGAATTGAGTGAATAGAAGCTCGCTGACTTTCTTGATGTGAGAAACAGGTCTACTGTCCCCGCAAAAATTCCCTGCTCTAACGCCTTATTCAGCTCTTGTGGCAAGTGATGTGAGCTTGGCTAATTTAATCAGAATTCGTAAAACTAGCGATTGCTTTGCCGCAACGTGTGCACTGATCCGTGGCGTGTCATTGTGGCGAAGCGCGTCATTAGGCATTTCAGTTTGCGTCATGGGTTGGAACACTTCCAAAGCTGAGCGTTTTTCGACATGGACTGAATTGTTCAAGTTGATGCTATGATTTGCTTTGTGATGGAACAATACCGCTCTCGTTGGAACATTTTTTTGTGACGTAAATTTTTTGAAGTTTGATTTAGAAAAATCCTTTATAGTGCATGCTTTCGAGACTGAAACAAAACAAAAAATGGACTGAGTAGTTTATTGAAAACTTTTGAACTACTGCGTGAAAGTTGCCCTTGATTCTGTGTCCCCAGACCTTGACACTTTGTCACTAGAAGAGTATATTCCAAATTGTTACTTGGCACAATATAAACAAGTGAAAATTTGCCACTTGGTACATCGGTTAGATAGAGGTTTACGATACGACTGAGTCAATCAGGGCATGCGTTATGTTCTGGCTGTTAAAAAACGCTTGCTTTGGGTCCAGCTAAACTGATTTCCCAGTCATCTTCGCTCTGCTAGCATCATTTTTATTGGTCAGGTGCCGACACGCTTCGCCGACGTCGACAGCGTCATCAGCGAGTCCAACAACAACAACAGGGCCGGCATCGAAGCTCGCGGCAGCATGTCGAGATGGATCGGTACCGATGAAACGATTACTATGACGTCACATGCCGCGTCGAAACTCTCGCCTCGTTGTTGAACTTGAAGCAAACAGCAAGTCTGCACCGACGTGTAACAGTTAGAAAATTGCTGCTATCTTGTTCTTTTCGTTTTGTTATTCTTGCGTGTGATATTTTATGCGATTGAAGATCGTTTCCATGACATGCTGTAAATCTCTGCTCGCACATAGTCGTTTTTTTTATTTACACTTGTGTATTTGGACTTTTTACTGTGCTTCTTGTTGAGAGCGTGTGTGTTGCCTGTTTGTTTGTTTGTTTGTAGTGTACACGTTGCACAGGTGTTCACTTTTGGGCGGCTTGCTCAGATCACATGCAAGTTGATTCAATCAGCGCACAGGTTACTGTTTTGGTCGCTGACTGGTTTTCACGGCAACTTTTATCCTATTTCAATATTACAGCGATGCTGGCCAGCACCGGGTGACACTTCACTGTATAAAGCGATTCAAGCGCTGTCCAAGGCTTGTCGCAACGCAGTTGATGTAGGTTTGCTCCGCTTGAAACCGGCTCACCAGGCTCGTCCATGGGATGATTTTTCCTGTCCCACCCCATGGCAACTTGCGATTGTCCCATCCCACGCGATGCCCACGAAACTAGTAATACGAAGTACGTTACATCATGCGCATTCCTAATTTATAGTCTCTACAGAGCCGTGGATAAGGCACCCCAATCCCCAAATTAGGGGGGCAGTGAAAATTGAATGGCGATTTACTAGTTGTAACCTAAAAAGGTCCCAACAACCTTAACCTCGGGGACCTAGCGTCGCTACTCTGAGCCTCTAAGTCTAATACTAACTGCGCTGTGAGCATACAATAATGGTATTCAACTTCAAAATTTCCTGGCATAAGGCGTTAAACTTGATTACGATGGGTCATATTTGAAGTCCCATGGAAAACCCCATTTCCGCAAGTAGGCCGGTGGATTCCGCGCATAAGCTGGAAGTGTTGGCATTGGTGTGTTTGGCGTTGCGGTTACATCGGTTTGCAAACGAAGTAGAGTGATAAATTGACGTTGTGAATATCTTTTGAAAACTTGAAGCAAATTGTACTTCGGGTGCTGCACCTAAGTAGCTAGAAATGTATTATTGAATCCAGATTGCATGATTTCAAAAAAAAGGTTGTTAGTTCCTGGACACTTCAGGAAGAATGACATTTAAGTTTTAACGTTTAATACTCACCGGATTTTATCTTCTGAAAATAATATTCAAGGACTTGAAAGTTGTTAACCTCAGTGTTGTTACTGATTTCTGTCACGCGTTAGTACGGGTTTAAAATAGGATTTGATCGAGAAAGTGTGTTCGCTTACCGTACCACCCCACTGCTGCATGCTTTTGCTTAGGCTTCCTTCACCAAATCTTCGCTTTGATTTGACGAAGAGTAAATTTACAGCAGCAAGTTCCTCGAAGTGAAAAAAATATCTTGTCACTGCCCGAAGCCCGCCGAGTTTCTCTATTTGTTTTTAAACCAATTGTGTGCAGAGGTTTGCTATGGGTGGCTTCGTTCTACGAGGAAATAACATTGACCAAATCAAGGACTTAGCTTGATTTGCGGATTGTATCAGTTGTACGAATGTTTCATATTTCCACAATTACAACAAATTTATACGGTTTTGCAAGGATCAAGCAGCGCGAAATACAGTATTTCTTGTTGGTGTCTTTCTGGACATATTAAGCGAACGCTTGCTTATCTGGCGCATTCCCATCAAATATCGTACCTATTCGTTGTTCTGCAACAATTTGCAGCAAAAATCAAAGCACATTTTTGTTTCTTTCGCACGACTTCTGCTTTTGCCATGACTGGCGGCAATCCTCTGTTTTTGCAGTTCACAAAAATCTCTTATTTTGCCTTTTGTTTGCTGACGCTACCGCTTTTGCCTACGGTTGTCCCGTCTTCGTGCAGTCCACAACTTTGCAGCTCACTGCAACTCCTACGTACAATTAATGCTGGCAGTGAAACCAAATGAGGCGTTGCAGCCTCCATTTCTTCACGAGAACTGGGACTCCTGATGCAACATTTTGAGTAGTTTGCGCTGTCGTGTTGGTACTGTCAACTGACTTCATCGACAGCTTTCTGTTTTTTTTGCTATTTCGATAACACAAGCTTCATACTCTCTGCATTCACTTCACTTCATTGAATAGCATGCTATCTGCGTTCATTTCATGGAGTAAGCTCCATGCTATCCCGCATTTGCTTCATTCAATGGCATGCTCCCTGCAATCATTCCTTTGACGTAAATCGTTTAGGGTCCGCTCAGCAGATCTTTTAGTCTTGTAAATGACGCCGTCGGAAGATTTGTATCAATTGTTTTGTGTTTGTGTGGCGGAGCTCTCTGTGTGTTTGACACTCAGCCATCATGATATTTTTGCGTGCTTGCGAAATCGCGTAGGGTTATTGAGAACTGGTTCATGAGCCAATTTACTTCATGCTTCGTCGCTGTGCATTGCATGCAAAAAGGTACGCGGTTCGTTTCCCAGTGGTCCGAACACGCATCTCATGTTGTTTAAAACCTACACAAAAAATCCGTTACTTTTCAATACTTTCCTTTGTTTTTCGAAATGCAGCCCAAGCGGCTCAATGTTGCTACTGCTGTGACCTGTCTTTCGATCAAATGCTTGTGTGCACTGCACTGTTAGAATTCACTCCACGTCAAAGTAGGTGCTCCTGAACCATCTTACGTGCGCACGAAGCTGCACCAACTTAAGCTTGTGTCTGTCCTTGCGCTTCGTCGGTTGAGCAATCACTGCTTTCTTGGCCTTCAGCAACATTTACCGGCGTTTGACCTATGTCCGACCTAGGTTGGATTAAGTCTGCATTGTAGTAGTTCAGTCTCGAAAAGAGCTCTTTTTACGTGAGGAATATTTTTAAAACTTTTCCTTCACGTCGCTTTGTTGCGCGTCCACGTTCTATCGCTTTACTGTGCAACATCCGGCTCCTGGCGCGAAGGCCACCTCAGGTAATTCAGGCATTTGCGCATTTTGGTGTACAGACTGTTACATATATATTGTCATCGCACTTTTGTTAGACCAATAAACGACTGACACTATCCAAGCTTGTGATTGGCGTTTCTTCAGTCCATGTGCCGCACAGGGTAGCTTTGCTTTGCGGCAGTGAAAAGCGATCTGCGTTCTGTCAACTTAGTTATGCTGTAAATAAAATTATCCACGTAATGCGGAAAATTAAATCAAAGTCGCCAGCTTCTCCCTAATTGCTCAAGTTAAAACTGAGTTACTTTTCGGGTATACTGTGTTGCTTAATAATGAAAAAACTAAATTTTTAAAACTCTAGGTTTGCTGTGAGCTTTCGAGAAATCATCTGACTAGACCCTGCTTGCTGTTTGAGATAAGTCGAATTTGCACGTAAGTGTATTTATGTAAGTACTCCCTGCGTGGAGGTTAAGAAGGAATCAATCAGCGAATTTGTAATGTGGAATCGGCTTCACGTAACACTACACACCTTCAATCCTCGAACCAGCAAACAGGTTACGGCATTGACGAACTGAAAAATACATCGTTCCCAAATAATCGCTTCCACTGAAGCGTCAGACGCCAATTATCGAGCCACGCAACCAGGCTAAAATTGATTTTAAACATAAGCTGCGGCCCTTACGATCTGAAAAATACGTGGTTCCCAAATACTGTAATTGCTTACACAGGAACTTCCAAACTGTTTGGCACCAATTATTGAGCAACGCAGCAGACCCACATTTAAGGAAACACGCTGTTAAAATTCAAACTGCTTTGACAGAATGCGTAAGGATTGCGAGTTCCCTAGAGTCGGATACTTCTGAACTGATATGTTTTTTATTGAATATGAATTTTGAGCTGTGTTAAAGCCTTCTTGTTCAGTCTGAAGCTTTCTGTGTTTCACATTATCAAATTACATAAAGAGATTTCAGCTAGGGTGGTTCGACCATATAACCAGTACTTCGCAGGAAAGACTGGCGAGCCGGTGAAGTGAAATTAAAAATTTCAATATAGCGGGAAGGATGCTACGGTCGTGATAGACTGAAGATGAAAATAGTTGAAATACACAAAGTAAATTAACATTTAGGAAGGGTCAACAGCTACTACAGATGAATTTCCAGAACTTAACTGTAGCTGATGGATCGTAGCCTGCCTCTACTTTAGTAAGCTTGGGCGTTTATCAAAAAACGCCTGAATGAACACAGCAACAGAGAAGGTTAGTGATTCGCTTCCAACTTCGATCAACATCTGCAAGGCAGCTTGACTGCTGCGGGTGGTATGGAAACTGGCACTGTACATAAATACTTTTGAAGACTTGCGGGTTGCTTGTTTTTGGGCTTATTTTTTTAGATTTATGTTTGCTGTTTTTTTGTTGCCAACATCCAAAATTGTATTTAAAAATTGAGGCCCCCCTGTTGCAAAATCCTGGCGACGGGCCTGCCTGAGCCAACTAAAGAGAGATCCTCGGCCTAACAGCAATAGAGATTTCCCACTCGACCGTGTTAAAATTACTTGGATGCGAAGAAATCTCGGATTTTTGACAGTCGCAGAGATTTCTACTACTGGTCCGTAAACAGTTCTGTTTGAAAGGTAATGCCATTGCCCTCCAGAAATTACACCCAGAGACGGATTTAGGGAACGCGGGGCCCTAGGCCATCTTAGTTTTGGGGGTCCCAAGCAGGTGAAAGTATGCCCTTCTTATGCAGTGGCATACGCAGAAAATTTTCATGGGGTTTTTCATTCCGTAACAAATGGTGGTCATTTGTATTCAGTGTGCGCTGTTTGTGACGTCACAATTTGACCTTATAGTCATGTTTCCAAACCATCGTTTTGGCGAAGTTTGTTGATATGATTTGCATATTTTTCTACACCCACTCTCCTTATTTTATGTGTCATTGCAGTGAATATAAACCATTAGCGCTCCTAGTTAGGCTGTCGGAGGAAAATACACCCAACGCTACGATACAGCAGTTCATAACTGCAAAAATATCAGGCTGCGCGTTGAAACAGGGGAGTAAAACACACTCATCAATTCGTCAGAGCAATTTGCAACTGCAAAATCAGGCTGCGTTAATGTTTTGTCGAATGCGAGCAGTCAAGCATAGAATAAGTGCGGCTGGTCTGGCTAGCGCACACCCCGGCTTGAAAAATCGAATCTTGCTAAACTACACAAGACTTGAGAATGCGCATAACGTACGCAAGAAAACTTCCGATTTTTTGTTATTTATAGAAGTCCAGCAAACTTTTAGTTTTCCTTTTTTCCTGCTGAGACACTATCAAATGCCTGAGTGATTCTATGTTAACAACTGCTGTTTTTGAGCTCGTGCAACAGTTCTATCATGCTACAGAAATTGGTATTGTATCCAGTGCGGTCAGCGCTTGCGCTGATCACACTTAGCAGACAAAATAAATGCAATTGTTTCGGATAAAGTGAACTACCGCGGAACACGTTCTTAAATATGCGTAGTGGACGAAAGGTCTGCAGAAAGTGGTGAGATTGTTTCTGTACGCAGACGATAACCCAGATTCCTACCGAATCCCATAGTTATTACTTTTTGGCCCAGTTGCAATGTTCCTTGAAATTCATTCCGTGGTATTTGCATTAAGTCGACAAATTAGCAAGCAAAAAGTATGCGAAAACAATTAATCTCCTTTGTGCAAGTAGCAAAGTTTTTGTAAAATATCAAGCTCAAGGGGAGTTTCTAACCCCCAATCCCCCATTAACATAAAACAATTCAGTTTGTAGAAGTTATCGAGCACAACTAATGCGATGGATGCACTTGATAAATTTTGCACAGATCATCCATTCGTAGATTGATACAAGACAATGCAGGTCGAATGACATTCTTAACATTTTTCAAAAAGGATCAGTTTTTGTACCTCATGATTACCAGTTTTGAGAGTACCTCTTCACACATATATTTTGTGCAAAAGTCTAAGAGTTTATGAATGGCTAGATCAGAAATTACTGAACATTAATTTTTTGTTCTTATCCAAAAATTACATAGGCTAACATCTGTTTTGAAAATTCCAGGTTTAAACGTTTGTCGTTTAATAACTCCGCAAACACATCCTGAGTATGGCAGGTATGTGACCTCCTAAAGTTTCAATTGTGTGTGGTTTGTGGATCCAACTTTTCCTGAATGAAAGTCAAAAGTACTTCTGAAACTGTTTAGAAGCTTTCAACTTTAGTTTGAAACTACTCGGTGTGCTCTCAAAGCAGTAAGTATAGCCCTTAGAGTAGACCTAGAGCAGGGGACTCAAACTCAAATTGTTCCGTGGGCCACATGAGGACTCTCAAGATAACCCGCGGGCTGCATTATGACGCTGTCGCAACAATAACGGTACTTGAACGTAGATTTTAAATCTTATTTACTGCGAAAGGTATCATGAATTATAGCCAAATCATTTCCAGCCGTCTCTACGTTCGTATTAATCAAATCGATTTGTTTATGGAACTTGTTTTCTTGCTAGCTGAGCACTTTCAAACACCGGTGAATAAACAAACGTAAATGTCATTCATTTCATTCATTTTCATGCCTGCTTTCCTCATTGGGAGGGTCGCGGGGGCAACAGCCCTAGGACTTGGAATACCTCGCGATCAACAGCAATTTCAGATAGTTCTGCTGGCTCCACACCAAGACTGGACCAAGGAAGGTCGGAGATGTAGTCAATCGAACTGGTCCTTGGACGACATCTGAGTCGCTTTCCCGTGGGTTTAGACAACAGGACTTGCCTCACCAGTCTTTTGCAGGGCATTCCGGATACATGGCCGAACTAACGTAGTTGTGTTCTCTCAATTCGGAGAAGTGGTTCGACATTCAGGGCTCTGCGAGTTTCAAAGCTGCGCAATTTGTCGTGATAGCGTCACACCAGGGGCGCAACTAGGGGGGCACAATCCCCAGGCGCTGAATCATTGAGGGGCGCCAAAAAGTCCCAACAATGTCGCAAGTTTTTTTCAATGCAGTACATTTACTCACAAGAGATCTTAGGTTCAAATATGGAGGCGCCAAACTTGTTTCTTGCCCCGGGCGCACTCTAACCTCGGTATGCCCCTTTGTCACACAGTGGACTCTTCGCAAAATCCCATCTTTGGTGCTTGCACCTGAGTTAATATTCTTTCGGTCATTACGCAGGATTCACGACCATAGGTAAGGATCGGAACAACGACCGATTTGAAAACTGGCAGCTTTGCGGTGTTTGAAAGCTCTAATTTTGTGACTACAGAGCGATAAAACTTACGCAGATTTATCATTCCGTGTATCAATCTCCTCGCTCCGCCTTCAGTCACTCGTAAATACCACCCAAGGTATTTGAACTTCTCCACCTGCTGGAGTGTATTGCCGCTCACTTGCCGTGTACACTGCCTTGGCTTTGTAGAGAGACATAGTACCTCGGCATTTTTAGCTCTGATTTTCATTTCTGCTCGGTCGCACGCAGCAGAAAACCGATCGGGTGCATGCTGAAGATTGTTGAGAAGATGCTAGCAGTAACAAATCGTCTACAAAAAGTGAGACGTTGATCCTGCAGCTCCCGACTGTGACACCTTCGTCAACTTGGCTGTGACTGACTATCCAATCATCATGTAGACCAGTGGTTCTCAACCCGTGTTCTGAGGGCCGCATTCGGCTCCCAGATACCCTTTGTGCGGCCCTCAGCAGTCTTTGAATAAAACGTCTAATATTTTGTGTAACAGACTTCGTTCTTCTATAAAACCAAACGTGTAAATTAAATTGTGCTGAAAAGTTTAGTGATGCTCTCCAATAAAATTGTAAGTCTGGATTTGGCTCCCTTTAGCGAAAAGGTGGAGAACCACTGATGTAGACTATGAAAAGGAGCGGTGACAGCACACGCCCTTGTCGGAGTCCAACACCAATGGTGAACGGTCGTGATTTAACTCTCCCGAAACGGACACAAACTTCTGAGCAGGAATACAGTGACTTGACGACTGTAGTGGTCACGCGAGTGCCACTACATAAAAAGCAGTGAAGCATAAGAAAAAGTCGAAACTTAAAATGCCTCGATCTGAAATGACGAGGGAAGCGCTTCTTTGGTCAAATCGGTTAAGGCGGAGATAAATGGTGACGTCACTAACGACTTCCTCAATAGAAAAGTTCACGGTTCGAATCTCGACGTCACTAAATAACTTCCGAAATTCACTCTTAAATAATCATATCTTGGACCGGGAAATTCCGCTTCACGACCATGCAATAACTGGCGGTTGTCAGGCACCGTACACACACCCCATTCCCAAAAGCTTTTGACAAGGAACCCGGTTGTATGCCCTCTTGAGGTCGACAAAGCATGTGAAGATGTCTTTGGCATATTCCCAAGATTTCAAAATTTTGTTGGAGAGTGAAATGTGGTCTGTTGTGCTACGGCCGTGACGAAAACCGCACTGGGTATTGTTCAGCTTTGATTCTTTCGCGGCATCTTTTTTCAAAGCAATTGGCAACGTATTTGAAAATTCCCAAAGCATCGCGGACCGCACAAAAGGCCCTCGCGGGCCGCGCGTTTGAGACCCCTGACCTAGAGTCTAAACAGAAGCATGCCTTCATACCGGAATGAATGCAATAAAGTCAGTATCGGTCAGTACGTTGAAACAATCATGGTGTAACAACGCATAACTTATTGTGCCTGGTTTTTGTTATCATTTGATAGCTCAGGCAGGATCACAGTAAACAACTGACAGCATAAAGTACGATATTGCCCCTAAAATAAAAATGCAGTAGAAATAGATTCACTGCAGGCCTACTTTCAATTTTCAT
>JGI24021J15306_10001956_pt1 | contig 21329 bp, 12 predicted proteins | sample Ectturendosymbi1_FD_15306 | JGI IMG/M metagenome (IMG submission 15306)
CTTTCCTTCCTTGACAAGATAATCGCAGAAATCCCAGGCAGCGCGAGTCTGTGCGTCTTTTTTGTTGCTCGCGCTGCCTTTCCCGACGTACGAGTAGTCCGACACCACAACTTCGCAGACGTACGTCTGACGATACGGAGCAGTTCCGTGTGCATGGATGTTGTACTCGGGCCGTGCCCGGAACTTGCCGAGCCAGGCATACAAGTACGCTTTTATTTCCGACGCCTACAAAATAAACGATTTTAAACAAACAAGGCAATCGATAAAACGAAGCGCAGCTGATTTCGCGAAATATTTACTCTTGTCAGTGGCAGGGTTGCGGAGTCGGGGTCGTATTCTTAACAACACTGGGAGTCGGATTTTTTGTCCGACTCCGGGTGTCCAATTGGATCATTTTTTACATCAAACTCCTAAATCGCGAGTTCCTGTTGAAATGGAACAATTTATTTTGAAACTTTTGTTGAAAGAGATTTCTTGCTGTGCACCATGATTTCCAGTGATTTAAACAGCACGATTTCATTCCCTTTGTGTTAGGAGTCGGAAATTTTGGAATGGTCGGAATCGGAGTTGGAGTTGGATATTTTACCTCCGACTCCGCAACCCTGTTCAGTGATACACAGGATAAAAAGTACTCCTCCGAAGCTTGTACATTGCGTTCGAGGCCCGGTCGAATAACAGCGAAAATTTCGGCGTTAATGAATGAGTGCAAGGGAAAGCTTCGCCCGCGCTGCAAACATTGACTTGCCAGCAATGCAGCACTTCACTACGTAACTTGTTGCGTGGTTCCTGGCACAGAACAAGCCAGGTTGGGCGCCCACAGATCACTCCTGATACTCCTAACGCCGAAGGGATTGCAAGGCGAACATCATGAAACTTTCTTTCAACTTGATCAGAGGCAAATTATTGAAGGGAACTAAATGCATAAAACACAGTAAAAAGAAACGCATTTAAAACGCCTTGTCACACTCCGAAACGTTTTCGCATTTTCTTGACGGCTTAGCAAACGTCTGAAAAGGAACTGTGTCTTACTATGATTGGTTTGTTCGGATCTCTGCTTGCTTGCATTTGCAAACGCTTCTGCTTCCAGTAGGGCATCGTTTTGTGGTATGTGTCAGGTCCACTGATACCGCTGGCACCATTACCGCCACCACCACCGCCACCACCACCACCATCTTTGCGTTGCTGCTGGTAAATGGAGTTGGCAGCACTAATCAAAGCCTTCTCATAGTTCGAAATGCTTGACCTCTGCTCCTGTCCGTAATGTTTATTTCCGGCAGCAGACTGAAAACGCATCAAGCAAAAAAGAACATGACTGAACCTTGTTTATACGCAAAAACGCAAGAGGCGTCCAACAACATCAGCGAATGCGAAAATCTTCCGCGATCAACACCTTCAGCGGTTTACCAAACGCAGCAAAGAAATTAATGAAAGCAGCGAGAGCGCTGCAGTGAAAGCTTGCACATACGATTTTATCTTTCCATGAAGAACAACGGTTAGATACAGGTGGCTTACCGCTTTCGGAGCGGCAAAATTTATAGATGAGGATCCTTGCACAACATGCGATCCTCCACCAGACGCATTTATCTGCTGCCGAAAAACAATANCAAGGTTAAGCCTNCAGGTTCCTTTCCGAAGAAAGGCACACACAGCATATGATGGGCAACGCTGGCACTGCGATCACGTNGTTTCCATCAACGGTCTGCTTTTCCATTTTGGAAACGCGACCATGGCATTAATTCGGTGACGGTTATCAGTTAAAACTGCAGAGAAATACAGCAAACAAACTGTTTTTTAACGACTTTAGGTGTCTAGTGTTATAGAGGGGAGGCATGGTCAGCATATGGGTCTCAACTCACCCAAGCGACACTTGGTTTTTACAAATAGATTGACAATTGATAGTTGTGGCACCGTAAGTGCTGAAAACCTGAACAAACCATTGCTGGCTAAAACGAGTTCGAATACAAATGGGTTACTAATTAAATATCATTTGCAAGAAAGTCGAGCAATTTAAGCAATTTTTTATTCACAGTGAATATGTAAAAATAGTTGAGATAAAACTTCTCACCAAGGTGGCCGAAGGCTGTTGGCCATAGCTAGAAGCACTACTGCCGGCGAACAAAGACGTCCGCGCAGACTGAGGTTGGTGTGCTTTCACTGCTATGTCTGAAAAGTACAATTATTATCTTCATCTATTAAGAACGCAGTTTTGCGCGTTTACCAAAATCTCAGTTACTCTCTTGTTTCTAGAACACTATCAGATTGAAACAACAAACTTCCAGCAGTTAACGCTTACTGTTGTTATACTTTGATGTCTGGCGGCATTTCAGCAATTTGGACGAAAGTGTCTCAAAAGTATTTGTCCAGTAAGCTCACGAAACCCTTCATTTTGAACTGTAGATAAAAGCTATATGCAAAATCACCCAAACCTTTTTAATGCTATTTGCAACAGTGGCGGATTACAGCCAGGCGTTTGGGGAAAAGTCAAATAGGTGGGGGCCCAATGACGGCTTCACTTGCTTTTAACACCGGTTATTCTCAGGTGGTGACAATTGTTGGGCATCACACAAAAGTGGTTACTTTTCCTAGGCCAACAAACTGTCTATTTTTTCTAGTCAAAATATGGTCTTTCAAGGAGTCGCCCCAGTTTAAAAGCCCCTCATATCATAAAACCCACTACATTTTTGAAGCTGGTCCAATCAGATGGGGATCTGATCGGCACCTCTGTGTTATCATCTAACACCTGATCTGTAATTCGCTGACCAACCATTTATGTGTTATTCGATTACACTTGTGATATGAACCATGAGTGTGACTTGAATATTACTATTCCAACTCTTTGCATACAACATATGCACTAAAGAATGCTGCACGCTTGTGTTTAACATTTTTGGCTACCACTGGCAAGATTTTTACAAATGTACAAAACGCATTCCCAACCTAGTTAGAAGCAGAATGGCTCCTATTACACGAACAACTCAAAAATGAAAATGATAGGACTCCAAAAAAAAAATTAAAAAGACAATCATGTTTCCGGGTGCCTTCAACTTCCCCCTGGATCCGCCACTGATTTGCAATGCCTAACATCTAAAATAGACAGGTTATCTAAACCCGCCTGAAAAGCATGCTTAATAAGAAGTCACAATTTACTAAACAGCCCAGCGGGAAATACATGTATTTCGTTTCTACGACGCAGTTCATCCGGTAACGTTGTCACGAAGGGAACTATGAACATACGACTTAATAGAGAGAACCCATGACACAGAACACGTACAGAGTTTTTCTGGAAGGTCAAGATGGCAATTGATACATCAGAATTGTTTGAATTAAACTGACTGTTAACGTTGCGACTCTTAACAATGACACTATTAGACCAATAACTCCAATAATAATCTTATATGCAGTTGCTCTTCCACAGCATTTTATTTTGTAGGCAGCATGTCACTGAACGTTGCAGAAAACTGGCCACTAATTCATTACTTGGTGATCCCCAAGCACTTGATGTTGTGGAAGCTTGGTAGAATTGCTGGTTTTGAGAAGCAGGCTTGTTGTAAGCGGTCTGAAACCAACAAAATAGGAAAATGCAATTTAAAACTGTGTGCCTTTGCTGCTCACACGTCGTTCACAAAATTTTAACCGTTCATCAATCTCTTCCAAAACGCAACACAACTGGACTGATTAGCAAAAGCAAAATACATATTGGTTTTAATCTTGCTTAAAGTCGTTTTTAAAAACTGGATCACTGTAAAGAGAGGTTGATGTTACATATTTTAATGGCTGCCTTTATATCTAGAAGGGAACATGCGTGGAAAAATTGCTTAATATCATTACCGTAGACATCTGAAAATACCAACACTGCAAAAAATTAAATATTTTCTAGCCTGCGAGTGCCAACTCTACTAGGCTAAACAATCAAACATTCTGAACATCACTTCTTGAACAACAATTTGCTGGAGCGTGCGAACACGTTCAAAAATAGCTTAAGAAAAAATTTGCTACACTCTCCGCACAGCAAATAAATGACTGCCCGCTTACCAAACGGTCACACAGCATACCTGCTGAGGTGATGCGTGAGTGGATCCATATGTGTAACTACTTTGATACGACTGACTCGGTGCTGATCCAGCTGACTATGACGAAACAAAATACGCTTGGGTGTAAAAATACAACGTCAGCAACAGACATTTAAACGAAGTTGCATTTCAATTTTCGCAAAAAAAAACTGTTACAAAAATCAACAGAACCTTAACCGCTTTTTCTTTGTCTGGCACCAATGAACAACAAGCAGATGTATGAACGTATTTGCAACTAACCCGGACAAGCTAAATAGGATGCCATTGGATTTTTCGCGGATTTCTGCAATGCGAAAGCTTATTGCTACATTTCTAAAGAAATCCAGTAAAAACCGTCGGGGTGTTACAGATGAAAACCAATTCGTGGTAGTTGTACTGAAACTACCCAACTGCGAGAGATGAAGAATACGTACGTTATGACAGAATTGTGGGGTATCTATCACCAGCAATAAACTCACCCTTACGCCGTATGTAACAAACGCCTGTTGCTGTTGCACAGGTTGGCTTGATACAAATTGCCCATGGTGAGAAGCCTGGACTCTGTAAGTGGGATTGCTGTATGATCCTGGAGTACCGACACTGCAAATGCGAAACGCAACTTTAAAAGATTAGGGCGAAAACCATAATCAAAAAGCTCAATAAAGGTTCATTTTCCGTAGACTCAAAAATAATCTATGGATTAGTACAGGGACAGACTTCCCATACAGTAGCCTCAGCACCGAGGTCAAAGTGCAACGACAGAAGCACTGCTGTGAAGAACCAACGATCATTAAGAGGTTTTCTACCCTGTATATTTAACACACACTGTACTTGTATTTCACTTTTACAAAAACGGAATCGCACAAAGACAATACAATACCTGCCACCAACACATCGAATTATTTATACATGACTCAGAGTCAACAAAGTTGTGCTTTTCCATCAAAAATTTCTACAGAACACCGGATCGCTCATGAAATTTACTGACTTCAAATCTGCGTGGTAAAGCGTAAACCACAACTACAAAGCGGTAAAAGGTTAGCGACTTTAATATCGATTCCTAGCGTCACCATCTTAGATCCAACCAGATGGTTTATGACACTTTGAGAGAAACCCGCTCATGTCGGCCATTCAATTCGCGCGTCTCGGGTTCTAAAGCATAGATCACGCTGCAGGCAACGGCATCTTGCTGAATTCTTAAGTGAAAAATACGAGATTAAAAGACTGGAAGTTTGCAATCACGTTTGATTCAAAACGCTACTAAGCCCTTAAAGGTTTTTCGCTAGGCAGAGTTTTTTCAAATATCTATACCCAGTAGGAGACTGCAGTATACCAATTTGATCCATCATTAATCTGGCGGACCTGATTGATTCAAACATGGTCGAAACGACAGGCTTGCTTTCACCACACACACTAAAAACGGAACTATTTATCTTCCGAAGTCTGCGCTCGGTGCACGTGGTGCACGTGCTCCTCTCGCAACGCCGCAGCAGGTATCACATTGTTGATGCAAAATCACCAAATAGCAATACCTGTACCAACATTCTTAGGCGACGTAATCACATCAAACAATTTACGTTATTACACGTACCTGTACTGCTGATTGCTAGCACCAGTGCCGTAACTGTAAAAATTGGCGGCCATTTCGTGGTTTTAGCAGTGTACAACAGGAAATTTAAATTAAGTTTCTATTTCACTATGCAAAAAATCCTGCAAAAAAGAGCTGGTAACTTTAAACTCTTCCCAGCTACAAAGAGGAGAGAATAGTTATGCAAGCATTCTTCAAAGGCGTTTCGTTGGATACGACAGCATCCATTAATATTGCTACATCATTCGGTGCAATATTTGTACTGTACTTTTTTGCAAAAGCCAGAATGAGCTTTGTGAGAGGAAATGATGTGGAGGAAATTCGTGAGCACATGTATAAATGCTTAGAAAATGATGATAAACAATCCTGTTCCAGATCAGGTTTCAAGTCTACAAGGCTTTGCAAGAGCGAAACAGCAACGTTTACAGCTTCAATACAGTCTGGTTCTATTTTTGCCACAGTTTTAATCAAAATTCTGTGAAAGTCGGCAGTCAGAGAAGTTTTAGCAAGGTTTGTAATGACCGCTGCCTGTTTTTGCGTAACGTCACAATTTTCAATGACAGGAATCAGGCAACTGTAGGTAACTGCATCTGGATACTTCTTGGCCAGGCGTTGCAGTGACTGAATGAACTTCCTCGGGGCGGAAGATTTAATACTACAAATATATCTGACACAAGCAAAATTAAGAAAAGACTTTAAACAACCCGAGTAATGAGTAACATCGATCAAAGACAGGAACATTTCTGCCGCAGCAGACAAAATATTCGTGGATTGTGTATCCACGTCACCAAATACAAACCCGCAACATTTTTCTATCACGACTTCGTCATGACTACACATGAACGCAAAGAACTCATTGCAATCTTCACGACTCACTATACTCTTTAACTCAGTCAGACTCTCGGCGCAAGGTACAGAAACATTAAGGGAAGCACCGGCAGACATATCAGAGCAATTGCTATCAACCTCTACACGTGGGCAAACCGTTGAGCTTGTAACACACGGTTTCAAAGCTAGTGCACTGGGCGAAGCAACTGCAGCAACACTTNCTTCGTTCGGGTAGTCTGTCTTCTTATCATCACAGAACATACTAATAGATTCTGGAATTTCTGCTACTTTTGCCGGGAAGTCGCCAGGTACATGTTTCACCCACGAATCACCCAATACAGAAAGAACGCTTTTTGCATCATCATCGACCAAAAGATTGGGAAAACATTGCTGAACTTCATTGAGAACTTGATCGCACAAAGGCTTAAATATGTCATCATCGGTCTCTTTTTGAAAGCAACCAGGTAGACAAGACGCAAAATACAGTAACGTATCATTGCTTGACTTTCGGTAAAACGTAATGCACGTATCAACAAACTGAATCACATCTTCTCTTGGTTCCGTCACGTTGAGAGCTAAAAAACAGAGGAGGTTGCGTTGAAACGCTTGAGAATACGAAAGGAAGCGTGGCTTCATCAACAGTTTGTTTGTTTCAGCTTCAACGTCAGGAAGCGGGAACTTAAGAAAATCAAGCAGATCGCCCAAATCAGGCTGTGCTGAATACAAGCAGGAAAACCGGGCGTTGTGAAACCAGGTATTTGCAGCTTCCGCTGGCCTGACGCAAAGCTCGAGTAACCGAAACAACTCCTCCCATGGTGCTGGTGGTTGGTCCTGTTCCATTTTTTCGCGCCCTGAGGCCAAGATCAGGCCGGTCTCATCTGACCTACATCAGTAAAAACATTTAGTCAACAAAAGTCAATCACATAAGGAAGATGACCATCACCAACAGACGACGTACTGCAATTACCGACATATTATAACCACTTTGTACTGCAAGGCACCATCACTGCAAAACCAGGGTTCCTGTTTACAGGTAAGGTATGTCGCAAGTTTCACAGGCACAGTGAAAAAGACATCACAAACCTGTGACATCAACTTTCAAGTTGGCAACTGAGCTTAGCTTAGAAAATATTGATACGGAGTAGCAGCAAAATGTACGTTTCAAAAGATGGCCATGAAATAACAAATATAAGTATTTGCTTACGCACGTGACCACAAGAGCTGTAAATGCGAACCCGCGTTAGCGTGGGCGACGCATGCATGCAGCGGAAAATTGATTCTGATTCCCAAACAAAATATATGTAAGGTAAGCATGAGTTGCATCAATTGATTAAGCACAAGTGACAATTTTTTCAAAAAAGTGTTCACGTGGCTTCCTGGCAAGCCCAAGCTCAATACTCTGCTCCGCAGATTGTTAAATCCCGAGTTTCTTGTTGCATTTAACTGCTCTCTACTTCAATTGACTGCGTGTGAAGAACTTTAACTGCATCTTTGAATACATTTTTGTTCCTACGTAGCAGTCAAATAACGATGCTTTATTCGACGCTGGATATGACACCCAGTTCGTGAAGCCTGTCAGTTACTTGCGTTGACCCTGCGGGGTAACCGCGTCGACGAATCAGAGTGCCTCCAACCATAGGTGTAGGAGCAGGCAAATTTTTGGGGGTGCGAAGGATTTTTGCCCGAATTTCTCCAAACTTTTTGTGCGAACATTTTAGCAGATCTTCTTTTGGGATGATCTCCAAGAAAAAAGTTTTCATGCGATGCTGCTAACGTTGAGCGCCATTTTTTTTCAAATCAAACCACGTTGGGCGTTATTTTTGCCCAGATTTTCAGGGATTTTCAACAAATCAAAACTTTTGGGGTTGCGCTTGCACCCCCGCCTCCTACACCACTGCCTCCAACAATGTAACAATGGCGTACATTCGATAGTCCTTATCCAAAACTGTCCACGGTAAAAATTTGACATGGCAATGTCATGAACGATTTTTACAACGGAAACATGTAATTCGATCAGATGATACTTATTGGTATGTGCCGCTGATAATAACCTATTTTCGGAACTAGGCGATAAATAAAAATTCGGCTAATCGGGGATTTTAGGGAACAATCGCTACTTGCTGAAATAACAGCACGCATATCACGAAGTTTGACTACATACAAACGACAGCGTCTGTCCAAGTCTTCGCAACATGCGTAACAATCATCAACATACCTCAAATGAGAAAGCGTGGCCATGTACCTTCCAATCTTGCTTTCCTTGCACCATTGCCAGTTACATGCAGACAGTCACATTCTTTATTGTCAATATACAATACCTTCTAAAGTGACCTACGTGAAACGAAGACCTGCATAAAATGCTCGTCGTGAAAAAGGCTTGATGGCCGCAATGCAATTATACTGCTGCATGACAAACGAAACCCCTATGAGACCTGCATATGGCAGAAATGCATAAACCCTACAGCAATCAATCTATTGAGAATGTTAGGTAAACAGCGAGTAAGTGCACTACATCTATAGAATGATGACCAGCAGTAGCATATTTAACATGACGGCAATACCACAGCATAAGGAAAAGCAAACAATACAAAGCACGATCAGATTTGTTACGTTGCAATATAACTACTTTGGAATAGCGTCATTCAAATTCAAGTGAACTTCGATCCAGCGCTTACACATGTTGGCACGTTGATCAGGTTGGTTCAAAATAACGCTCTATTTTGCGCTAGAATCACGTTTCGATCGTGTTGTGTGTGCAACATTAGGTAACAAAAGACAGGACTATACTTCCACATGCCAATATGTAACAAATGTATTGCACATCAATTTGCCCAAAATTCATAAATATGTGCATACGATCTACATCAAATACGTAGGATGCAAATTACAGAGGAACGTTCAGACACAGATTGTTACACTGAACATGACCGCAATTTATGAGAGGCTACTGAATAAATAAGGCAAAGTAGATATCCGTGGCATAAAGCGATACCGTACCATAAAAACTAGGATAAGTAGTGGGCGTAATGCTTGCAATAAAACAACATTTCAATGAAAGGAAAAACACCGCTAACATTTCATGCATGATCAACGACACAACACCACAACCTAAAATGCAAGCAAATTACAACGAACAGGTAAACAGGCACAAGCAGACTTCAGGAAATGGTCATCGAAACACAATCCACAAAATAATGCCAAAAACTATGCATATTACAAGATTAACGTTGACAACCATTTTCCAAAATGGATCTTCCGAGAGCGTCTGAATAGTTTCACGCGTCGTTTTTCCTGGTTGGGATGACGAGCCTTGGCATCCGCACAAAAACGTCACGCACTTTTTCCAGAAGGACACGCCTTCTGCAAAACAAACTAACGTGTAGAAAAAACTTCACATCGACGAAAATCAGATCAGATATACTAAATTCATCCACACTGGTGGCGCACGACATAACGTTTGGTTTCCATCGTTGAACAAGTTACGACAAAATTTTCTATTCACAGCACATTTACAAACAGGGCAAAACAAAGTCACTAACTTGGAAGCCCGGTGGGAGAATCCGCTACAACTGGTAAATCTGTCTGACCACTCGGCACGAACTCAACATTGTTTTGAGTATACTCGACTGCTGCATTGTTTGGTAGGCTGTGTGGTCGATGTGAATGGAAGTTCGACATTTTTCCTAGGTCTGAAAAAGTAAAATCATAATTTATACGGAAACATGCTAAAAGCAAGCCAGCTCGCTACGGCAACCATTGTAACGGAACATCGGAGGACGGTGCTACGCAATCGTTCTCATTTGCAAGACCAGGATGACTGTTTTCAAACGAACGCGCAGTACTTTGACAAACGTGAGATTTGTTTACTAACACCTTTTTAATATATCTCGCGACCGTAGTACAGACCACAACTCATACTTTCAACTTTTCAAGCCAGAGTCTCAGCTTGAATTTTCAAGGAACTGTATGATTTCTCTTTTTACTGCGTGAAAACATGCAGATCTACTGTGACAAATTACCCTTGGTAGTTACAAACAGGTGCGTACTGAGGTTAGATGGCACCCGGGGCAAGAAACAAGTTTAGCGACCCCATGTTCGAACAAAAGGTCTTTTGTGAGTAAACGTACTGTATTGATGAATGTACTTGCGACATTGTTGGGACTTTTCGCCGCCCGGGGCATTGTCCCCCCTCATTACGCCCTTGGTTTTAAATAATAACGATAAGGCTGCATTACTTCCAGCATAAAAAGTTTTACCGAATTCTGAAGCAATTTCAACCACTGGCGCAGGATCTGGGAAAGCTTCATTCACGTAAGTGGTCCTTTGATTCAAAGCATCTTCGTTCACAAGTTGTGCTGCTTCAGTTTTCCCTGCTTCATCTCGCAGATGCATGGGATTTTCGCACGGTAAGTCGAATCGCGTCCACCATGTTAAGCCGCCAAACTGCAGAAAATGTGGTATGTCGACGCTGTTTCATCAACCATCATGACAAAATTGTGAGGCGAAGCAACCAAGTGAACAGCAACATACTACTACAAGAACACAGTCGGATACAATCGTGGCAAATACTGGAGCTACGTGACTGAAATGAAAACAGAACAAGCCGCTTCAATTACAAAAAACTTAATGCACATCCCCAATTGTTTTGCTGGATGTGATATTGGAAGCGACACCGAAAGTGCAGGTTCTACGTGTAGCCAAGCGTACTTCGTTTGATTTCACAGATCACGAACATCCATCGTTCAAGGTAAAATATGTACTAGTTTAGGCAACACGGTATAAAACCTGCTGCGAAAACAAACAACGTCAAAGAAAACTGAACAACAGAATAGTACAATTTGTGTCCCTTGCTTTGTCCAGTTTTGTCATAAACTCAGCTTCCGTAGAGTTACGTATTAGCTTTACCTGCAGCGTTTTCACAACCAGGCGCGCAATCAAACGATATCAGCGTAACTGCAGAACTGTCTGAGCTTGAACGCATCGTACAACACTATAGGTGACAAATGTTTCACATTTCAACCGCATTGCATGCGAAGTGTCGTCAGTTTTCTTAAAACACTATTTGAATATGCGTTCGAATTACCAGCGTTGTAGCGCGTTAAAGAAAAGTAGATGCTTTTGAAAAAGCCTGGGGTTTCGAACTTGGGTGAAACAGAGAACCGCACAGCTCTGTTTTCATCAAGCGATAATAAATAGCTACGCTTCTGTGTCAGCAGCTGATCTCAGGCCGCATTTTTTACGCCAGTGAATAGTTCAACACACTAATCTCCAGCAGAAAACGTCAACATAGAAAGAAAAGCAAATGTTAGTCTGCCACGACGCCCTGCCATGCCGCTTCACCAGAACCGTTCAACCATCTGTTGACCGCGATACACATTTGTGCCGCCGCCGCAATGTTAAACACAACTGCAAATTTTCAGGCTGACATTTTTGAGTTAAAAATTAGCATATTTCAGTCTATTTTTTATCTTTATAACTGTCAGTTATCTTTATAACTGTTCTTTTTCAGAAAATGGATTGAGTACGATGAACAGGCAGGGATTTTGTTTTGCCTGCAAGACTGACATCCCGGCCATCTTACGGTAAAGCAACAAGACCTTCCTCAAGCTAGAGTTTGACGCTGAAGCTATCCTTAATGTTGCGTTGATAGAAATCCGTGCCAATCACAACAATACTGACGTTTGCTCAGTCCGCAAAAAAACGGCACGAAGGGAATACTATATAACAGGGGTCGGTATCCAGGTAAAAACGCTTCTTTTCATATTGCAGCCGGGCTCTTACCACTGCATCTGGCCAAGCCGGAAGGCAGAAGCTAACAGCAATTGTCACGATAGCGGTGAATGCAGCAAGGATGATGGCGAAATGCAGATAGTGCAGCGCCTTGGACGGCTCCACTCCTACGTATGTTTCATCTCCGCACACCGGATCGGGAAAGACAAAATCAATGACGAGCCGGACGAAGCCAGCAAGAGTGCCAGCACACAGTCCCCAGAACGCACCCTGCAATTCGTTTGGTACAAGTATCAGCAATTCAAACAACATCCTTTTATTACGGTACTTATTAATTCACTGCATGAAACCAGAAAACAAGAATTCCTGTTTCAAGCAATAAATTGTCAGGTTCTGGTTTATCGTCGTACATTCGCGCAAAGGGATTAGTTACGAAACTTGTGCTATTTCATCAAACACGAAAAAGTAACTCTCACAAATCACACTGAAGCTACAATGAAGTTAAATGCGAATAGTGCGCACAGCCAACATGAAATGATGCAAAAGAACTTGCTTACTGAGCAATCTACGCTATACATACTACATACTTCCACAAACCTTTTCGTTTATTCGTTTCCAGAATATTCCAAGCAAAAAGCAAACGGCAATAGGCGGCTGCATGTAGGCGCTAATTTTTTGAATGTAAGTAAACAGTTGGCCTCCTTCTTCAGCTTGGATGATTGGGATCCATACAAAGCTCAGTACAACCAAGAATATCACAAAAACTCTGCGCAGATGTAAAATGTAGAACGGATTGAAACTTAATATGTAAGATATACGCAGAACACAAACAAAAGCACAATGCAACCAAAAGATTTTACTGGCTTAGGGTAATGAGAATGAACACGCATTATAGAATGAAACAAAGCGTGTAAATTTCAAGCATGATTTTGCTCACCGTAGTTAAACTGTCCTTTTGAACAATATGAAAAACAGTGCACTATATGATATCACAGTTACGAAGCAAACCGACGTTACCTTCCAACTATCATCAACTCCCGCTCTGATGTTTTAGGACGCATTCGGCGCCACACGTCCATTGTGAAGATAGTACTGCTGCTGTTGAAGATGGATGTGAGCGAACTCATTAGAGCTGACAGCATTACCGCCATCATCAAACCCCTGGCGCCTGTGAATTTATTATATATCGGTCAACTGCAATCAGGGTTAATGTAATTGCGCCCAACCCCGAAAAAACACCCATTTTTTTTAAAAGCCCACTTAAAACGTGCTTTGTTGAAAAGACATTCTTATAGATGCTGAATTAGTAGGGCATGCACATAAGCTTAACGTGAAACTGCAGATGTTGTGTGGGAGTGGGTTTTCTGTTTGCAATGCACGTTTGTTTTGTGTGAACTGACCAACATAACTTTGCGAAAACAAAGATGGGATTCATTTCATTATCCTCAATTTTGAATGCCATAATAGGTATAACAAGTTATTATTGTGTAATTCTGAAAATGGTGATATTGCATGATGCAATTAAAAACAATTCAGAATGTTTTTTTTGTGTTTATCTTAAAAGAACGAAAACCTGTTCCTTTTTAAAACAACAAAAAAAGTTTTTTTTCAACCCAGGTGGGTTATTTTTTCAAGGGATTTTTCTCAATAGTTTGGCTGTTGATCCTTCGAGTAATCAGCCTGCCACACACTGTTTCCATAATTTTGCGATGATGCTGACCGCACGAGGACAATTGCAAAAAAACTTGACTGCGCACGATGACGTCACTCCAACTGTTGCCACTGGCAACAAAATTCTTGGCTATGCCACTACATCTCAAACCATGACGCTCTACTAACAACTGATCGAGCACAAACGTCAGAACAAGCAAAAAGTGATGTAAACTCACAATGCAGAAGACTATAACATTTGCAAAACTCTCGTGATGTGCAGAACCCATGATAACTTACCGCTGGGCAACAAGCCCATGACAAGCTTCGGATAAGCAATATCAGAGCAACCTCTTGGATTTTCGCACACCACTGAACAAACTTCTGGAACAACGCAGCCTACTTCATCTGCAATACGAAGGTTTGAATTTACTGATGCAACGTAACAAGTGAGGAAATATTTATTCTTGAAGTTACTACCAAAAACTCTCTAGTTTGCTGTCGCCATACACCCAAATGTAACGAATCATCTAGGCCAGTGGGTCTTGATCTTTCCAACCCCGGGAACCCCTATTCCTAAAGATATTGGCTTGGAGGCCCTTTGTCTGCGCAACCTGCAAAGGAGGTGCGTGATGAAAGAGGCAAACACTATTGCGATAAGGCGGATAAGTTGTTTACTTAGGCATTCCTTCTGAGGACCCCAAGATTTTTCACTGGGGACCCGAGAGCCACTGCTCGAGGCAGTGAATGCAGATCTATTTTAAATTCGACGATTAACCTTTTCAATGACACAGGTCTTTCAACGTTTTTCTTGATTAAAACCCTTCATGAACTTGAAATCTATTGCGCAAGCAGCTAAATCACAATTGCGAAACAATTTGTTAATCTATTCAAGAACGTCACGAGAAAATCTGAAAAAAAAAACGATCATTCAAAAACGCAATTAAGAAAATTAGAACATGCGATACACCGATTCGCAAAATGTCACAGGAAGAGTGCTAGTTGTCGCGTTGGAAACAGACAACGGTTTTGATTCGGGGCATAGGCGTCAAAAATTTTTTCCAGGTGAGGCCAAAAGGATTTTTCCGGGGGAGGCAACAGTGGTGAAACTTCATTTTACCAACTCCAAAACTAGGAAAAAACAAAAAACGTCAGAACAAAATATCAAATTTCAAAATTCAGGGGGCCTACCCTTCCCTGCCCCCGCTTCCGACGCCCACGACTCGGAGATATGCTTAATAACGACAAGTTAAATAGAATACCACACCCAGCAGTCATCCAGCTCAAATGCTACATAACCAAGAAGGTTGCTGCTTAGCCAACCCAGGGTAAGAAAAGTTGGATTTTATCCAACTTGAAAACTATAACTACCTTCATTATCTGATTATTATAATATGCGATGCAGAATGAAATCTCAGGAGTTGAACAGTTTAAGAAAACGCAGTTGCTTACCAGGATACTTTGCCCGGCTGATCATGCCAACCATAACCATGAGAAACATGGGCAAAACTTTTAGGTAACTACACAGGAGTGCTCCAGCTTTGGCATGAGTCAAATTTTTAGCAGCAAGAGCCCTTTGAACAATAACCTGAAAATAATAGCTATATTATGCAACAATAATCATTTCACTCAAGTTGGTTGAATCACATATACATTTAAGATGACTCCAAGAACTAGCAAATTTTTTACTACAATGCTGGCCTGATTTGGCTGACGCATTTAGGCAGCGAAAAAGTCTTTGGAACCTATCCTTGCTTGGGGAAACTAGAAATAAGCACATTCCTATTTCACAACAACCAATTACTGTAACTCTACTAGAACTTGATTTCCTTCTCTTGCCTAAAATGTGCTAAGTAAAGCACTTCTGGTCATGACAAATTATGTTCATGGAGTTGCAGAACCGCTCAAGAAAACTCTGATTAGCATCTATGCACACCTACAAAAGATATCTAAAAAATATAGTCATAAGATACTTAGATAGAAAACATTATGGTGCTCCAAGCGCTGGCATTGGGCTCTTGTTACAAAACGAATGTGAATTTGGAAAAAATATCCATACACATGTAATATCATATAAATCATATAACTGAATTGGCAATGGGCCATTCTTCCTCAATCCAACTGCCAAGATTTTATATCTCGATGCTGTTTAAGCTGTAAATTATATGTAACAGTCAAGGTCAATTATTTTCAAAACTCTGCACCAACATAATGTACATTAAAGTTTGCTTCATTTAATCAACATGAACATTACGTAAACCTTGAATAGTTTTCTACTTACCGTCTCTTCCACATCACAAACGTAGTTAGGAAAAATGCAGTGCAAAAAAGTACCAACTTAGAGATACAATAAACCAAAACAAATTTTGAAATATCAATTTAATACAGAAAATAAAATTCTTCCCCTTATTTTTAATTGGTTTTCCTGAAATAGTAACGTACGCGCTCCCAATATATGAAAAAACAACTAGTGAATTAAGTCTTACTATGAAACTGCTCAACTAATGTATTTACAGCATATACATTGTGAAACAAACGCATAATGCCTTACTCTGAACATTCTTCAAATATGTTTTTTTTAAACTCAAGTCGGATCCCAAAAAAGTAGGTTACCTGATCAGTGCACCAGTACCATATAGATAGAACTGGCATACCAAAAATTACGCCAGTCCAAGGGAAATCAGAATGTACATCTCGAAACACATTAAAAGAATCATTTCTTGGAATTCCACACTCCAAATGGTCTGGCTTTCTGAATGTTGGAGTAGAATTCATATACTGCTCAATAAGACCAGCATACCCACCAATATCTACGAACCCTGCAACATTCAAGATACAAAATTATGACCCAGATATTTATTGCTTAGTCTCGATTGTTGCCATCCTCTCGAGTCGGAAGGATGGAGGTAAGTGTCCTCCCCAAAACACTTGCTGTTTACAGAGCGTGCAACGTGTACAAGCTTTTTCTTGTCTGGTTCTGTAACAGAAACTGCGGTAAGTTGCTTGTTTGCCATGGCGAAACAAAAGTAGGTGTTTGCATACAGCGAAAACTTCCTTGGGTACTCCAGGGATTCCTTGGGTACTCCTGGATTTGAAATTAACATTATCCTATTAAATTTTTGGCAAAAACCGATGTCATCTTAGTTTCGAGTCGGTAAAATAAAATTTCACCACTTTCTCCCCCCCTGGAAAAATCTTCTGGGCTACCCCTGGAAAATCCTCTGTTGGCACTCCCCTGGAAAAATCCCTCCGACGCCCATGGATGTTGCATTGATCGTCCAGACGTTTGCGGAGCGACTTACTCTCGNAGTAAAGCGGTGCGCGCTTCAATTTTCGTTGCCTGGGCTATTGCTGGAGAGAAAGCATGTCATGCAGAGAGAGAATCGCTAATTAATCAAACCAGCAGTCATGGAAATGGCTAGAATGTTGTGCGGTGATGCCGTTGACAATAAGTTTGCTGTAGCCCCTTTGTAAGAAGACACCATTAAACGGCGCATCAAAAAAATATCGGTTGATGTTGCAAAACAAACCATTGCTGCTATGAAGTAAAGGGCAAGGTTTGGTTTACAGTTGGATGAAACAACAGATATCGGAAATGATGCTCAGCCAATAGTTTTTGTGCAATTCTGAGCAGTGAACGACTACTTGTAGCAATTTCTTTTTTGCCGCCCACTCACAACAAACTGCAAGGGAGAGCAAATATTTTAAGGAAGTGAATTCCTTTTCCAATAATCATCAGATTTCGTGGTCTGACGGTGTTTACGTTTCTGGCGATGGTGCTTCAACCATGATGGGAAATTCAAAGGACTTCATGAGATTCGCGAAGGAAAATGAAAACGTTGTGGTTGTACATTACCTTCTTCACAGAAAAAAACTAGTAGCGTTACATTGAATCTCTTCCATGGTGCACACCCTTATTTCGCTCTTTATTCGAAGAGATGGGAGCATAACACAGTGGGTTGCTTTTCCATTCGAACGTGCGGTATCTAACACGAGGAAAGGTGCTGGGGAGAGGGGCTGAGTTAGGCGATGAAATTGGCATCTTTTTGACAGAAGAGTATCATGAACTCGCCGATCGCTTTGCAGCGACAAGTAGATTGCTACGTTGCTATTCTTAGCTGACTTTCTGTCATGTGAACTAGTCGAATATCTCCATGAAGGGAAAAGGAAAAGACCTTTTGTGCGTGACAGAAGATATTGTAGCATTTAAATGCAAGATTCAACTATAGATATATCGACCAACTCATTGAGTTAGGACATAAAGTTTATGAAACTGTCTTTGTCCGAATTTTGGGCGAACGTTCATTCAACCGAATCTAACTTTTCTGATCTTTGTTAGGAGGCAACTAAAGCAATTTTACTTCCCACAAGTTACCTTTGTGAAGCTGGTTTTTCGGCGTTAGCGATGGTGAAAACCAAATATCGCCACCGACTGCAACCGTAGAATGACATTCGATGTGCTTTGACAACTATTACTCCGAATTTTGACGAGCTTGTGAAACAAGTTCAAGGACCAGGCTCGTATTAAATAGTTTTGTGAGAGTAAATGAAATCTGCTAAAGGTAATTATTTGCATTTTCACAGCGTGATCTGAGTCCGTTAAAATATATATGGTAGTTGAAACTTAGTCCGCGGCTTGAAAAGTTGAGAAACACTATTCTAGAACTTGTATCTGCCGCCATGTCTGTCTTGATAAAAACAGTCTGAATAGAATTGATTAGCTATATGTGTTGAATAACGCAAATCTGTTGTAACATGTAGCATAAATGAATTACAAAGCGCTCTTACCTACAACCATGAGTACCGTCGCTCCAATGAGTATGATAAATGTTTGCAATGTGTCTGTATAGATAACAGCTGTGAGACCACCTAAAAATATGCAAAAAATTAAAGAAAACATTAACAAATTTACACATTGATAAAGTACTGCTTGCTCCTCTGTTCACCTTAATTGTAATCTGTGAATCAAGCTTCTCACTGAGCTCTCCTTGAAACCACACAACAAACACGTTTATTTTATGTTTATTACTAGGAATTTCTTAGATAAAAGCCACATTGAACAACAACAAAAATTGTTGAAATGAATCACTTTTAGTGCCACATATGCAAGTGTTGCTGGTAGTCTTAAGTCAATTCGTGTTTACAACTAAGTTTATCTACATACAGGAAAATTATACATCACATATAAAACAAAAGATAATGACCTAACATCTACTTTGATTTGAAAAACTTTCACGTTGAAGATTTACCAAAAAACATACTTTTAACTGGAAAAAGCACAGAGAAAGGCTAGTCAGATTTGCACATGGAAAATTTTGTTGCCAATTCCAGGCACTAAGCTTAGTAGTGATTCCCTAAACGTGATCCATTATATCACAATCGCAAACATAAAGGGCTACAAGAAACAACAGATAAGCTAAAACATAACTTCGCTGCAAATGCATGTATCACCTAAGACCAAAGCCCAGTTGCCATTCACATTGTACAAAAACAGACGAATCCAACTTTGAGATCACCAGCCTATTTCTGATGAAAGCCAAATAATTAATGCAGTTACATGACATACAATAATGAATCCTATACCTGATTCCATCATGTTTAGTTTGATCTTTACTTTATAACAGTAACTTACCTCCAACAGTATATAAGGCAGTGATCACAAGCAAAGCTATAACTGAATAATACAAGTTCCATTTGAGGGCCTGGTTGATGAAAATGGCTCCTGCGTATAAGTCAACCTGTGAATGAATGCAATGCAATTCATCTGCCAAATTTAACAAAACGGGACTACTATCTTTGCTTACTGAAATTTTTGTGAAGATATAGATGAAGAGATACACCAATGAAATGCACATTTGAATTCGATGACCTCCATATCTCTTGTACAGATATTCTGGCATTGTCACTACCTAAAAATAGCATTTGTAGAGTACAAAAAAACTCCAGACACAAAATTTTACCGATTGACTTACCCCAGATGCAATATACACAGGAAGAAACACCCATGCAAGCAGCAGAATCACAAACATTGCCTGAAATGCAAATGACATACTAGAAGATATTTTCCATGAAATTAAAACAAAATTAAATATACAAGTCTTTTGAGAATCAAAATTGCAAAGACCAATTACTTAAATTACACCAGCACTGAAAAACAACAAAACATGTGGTGACCCTATCCACAAATGCTGTTTGTCTGGTCAAATTTTTGCAACTTAGTGAACAATACAAGAAGGGTTGGTTGCCAGCTGCGCCAAATATAAGAGGTATATAGTTAAGAGGAAACACCAACTATATATGAGGGTTTGGAATGGAGCACATCAAAACTGAAAATATAAGAGGTACCAGTAGTTCAGAGGAAAAAGCAAATATAAGAGTTATAACCCCAATTAAATATTATTTCAGCTTGTCTATTCGCGATTTTGTCAGCACACAAAACCTGAAGGAGGTGGAGATATTGGTTTGGTTGCGAGTGTACTTTTACAGTTGTTTCAAGATGGTTCTTTCAGAAAAAGCTGGAGATTGTTGGAAAACCTCTGGTAACTGCATAGCTAGAGCTAACAAGCAAGGCCATCACAAACAGAAAGATTCATCGGCCATTTTTAACCAGTATCTACCTGCTCTATCCTTGGCTCACAGGCTTCGAGGAGCACTGTATTGTATTGTTTGGAATGTTTGATATCTGAAATTTACCGATATAACATTAGGCTTTCAACACACTGCATAGCAACATACCAAACACAAAAAACTCTCATATTTGGAATTTAGGCTGAGCTTCCTCTTATATTTGGCAGTTTCGACTTGCCAAATTCCAAAACCTTATATATTTGGCATTTTGTTTCAGTTATTTCTTTTATCTGGCATTTTGTGCAGCATGCAGGGCAGCCATACGTACATAGATATACATATTTCTAGTCTATGTTAAAGTAATTTTATCGATTAGAATAGAATTCTCACGATTGTATTCCACATGTTTCATTCGGAACTGCATTTTTACTCACTCAGAAGTGACTACTGTTGCCTTCAATTTGTGCAAGCTAGTATATGTTTGCCCTCCTCTGATCTATTTGTTTGGCACTTTGTCTAATATGATCCTTAACACGTTGAGAGCCGGCCTACGTGATATTCGTATTTGGATTTCGGCCTAAAAAACAGCAGTTTTTGGTTGCCTTACCAACGCCCTAGCTCCTCCCCCGATTGCACTAGAGAGCTGTTCAAGAGCTCAAACGGATCAGCCAGTCTAGCAGATTGCACTCGAAAAAGGATTTTTTGGTTGGGGGTTGCGGATTTTTTGTGACTGACATCATAAGTGAAGTAGTTTTGGGGTCATTTTGGCTCATGTTACCTGGCCTAGGGCATAACCGCTAGGCCAAAGTGTTTCGCTGACGTTTTCATTCGAAACTAGGCTCGAGTCCGAGTCTTTTGAGCCTTTGATCGACTTTCTAGCGTTTCTGGTTCAAAACTTATGATTTAAAATAAACAAA
>JGI24021J15306_10001958_pt1 | contig 21319 bp, 17 predicted proteins | sample Ectturendosymbi1_FD_15306 | JGI IMG/M metagenome (IMG submission 15306)
TTCACAATACAGTCTGTAATATTTTGGTGAAGCATTAGCAAGTTAACGTGATTACATAATTGATTCGTGGCAGGCCATGTTTTGAATCTGAAGCAAAATTATTTGCATCAAAGATTTGAAAAACTGGCCTGATGAAATCCTTTTTCGTCACATTTAATTTAGTCAAAATCAACACAGAGAACCTCCTGTTTATTCCTCTTCTACCACCGCACATTCACCAATTAACCAACATTTGTTTCAATATTTTGTTACTGAATTAATCAGTGATGCGGTCAAAATATCTTCTGACATAGATTCGAAAACGAAATTGACTGCACTTAGAAAAATCACCCAATTTCCGCCCGATTTTGAGAATGTTTCCCAAATGATTGGCTCAAGGGAGTATCTACGCATCTTAATGAATAGTCCACACTGAAGGGTGCAGTGCACCTTTATATAGAGAAGTGTTTTGATTTACTGGATATTTCTTGTCGACTGCAAGCTGTTGCTGTGATTCCTTCCTGCTCTAGCATTGATTAATACTCGAGAAACATGTGTTTCCTTTCTGTTTATTCTATTCATCAAATGATGAGATTGGCTGTCGGGAACATTGCATTCAACGTTTGCAGTTTCAACAGCTTAAGAAATTGAATTTTTAAACTGTTGAAACTGCAACCATGCTCGACCTTCCACCGCCTACGAATCTAAAGGTGCTCAAACGCGTCTATTATCATACTATTTTAAGTGGATACGTAGTTTTTCTGCCAAGGCGGTTCTCTTCTGCGCGCAACGTGTTTTTCCCTCAAAGGAAGTGCTTTGTTTGCTTTTGACGAGCTCAAGCAAGAACTAACGAAAGCAAGCTTAGGTGTTATCTGCCATAGCGTTCCGTTTTCTGTTGAAACAGACGCTTCCGATTATGCCTTGTCTGTCATTTTATCGCAAGACCGGTGGCCTGTAGCTCACATGTCGCTTATACCTTAACTGGTTGTGAAAGACGCTACCGTGCGGTTGAAAAAGAGGCCACAGCAATAATCGAAGCAGTTCATCATTGGAGTTGTTTTCTAAAGTGTAGACGTTTTACTTTGGTCACAGACGAAGAAGCTGCATCGTTCAGGTTTGAACAGAGTAATCGACGAAAAATAGAAAACGCCAAGATTCTCGGCTGGAGACTTGAGTTGAGTCACATGACTTACGATATTCGCCACAAACCTGGTAGCAAAAACGTCGCGGCCGATTCTTTATCTCGTGCTTGTGTTTTGTCTTCTCTCACTTCTCTGCAAAACCTCCAATGCAGTCTCTTGGTAACCCTGGTTATGCGCGACTTTGTCACCTTGTGCGGCAGCGTCATTTACCTTATTCTTGTGAAGAGAAGAGGAAAGTTTGTCGCAACTTTGAACGCGTGCAGAGGTGGAACCTTATTTCTTCACGCAGTCCTCATAGACACTCGTACAAGTTGTACGTCCCTGGAATCGCCTAAGCGTCGTTTCAAAGAACCTGTTAGTGGTACCAGACCGTATCTTCTCATAGCGATCGACGAATACTCGCGTTTTCCCATTTGTCTTTCCGTGTAAAAATGCCAGATCATCCGCTGTTGTCGAACGTCCGTCGTCTTTGTTCTGCATTCTAGTGTTCACAGCGAGCGAGGTGCTTCGTTCGTCAACCAAGGAACGAGATCCTTCCTCACTGAAAGAGGAATTGGTTTAGGACTTCGACGCCGTACGACCCAAAGGGAGACAGACAATGCGAGAGAGCTATTCAAACTGTGCGGCGAACTGTCAAACTGCTGCTTCATGACAAAAACCTGCTTAAAGACCAATGGGAAATGGTTTTGCCAGAGGCGTTGCATGCTGTAAGATCCCTGGTCTGCTTTGCAACTAATGAAACGCCTCATGAACGTTTGTTTAGGTTTTCCAGAAGGGAGATGACTGGGACGTCATTTCCCTCATGGCGTCTTCCCCCAGGGCCTGTTCTGCTGCGGCGTTTCGTGCGAAGGAAAGACGATCCTCTTAGCGATGAAGTTCAACTGGCAGAAGCGAACCCGTCCTACGCTGTAGTGCACTTTTCGAATGGGAGGAAAAATTCCGTCTCTACATCTGATCTTGCGTCCTTCCGGAATCTCCTGTCGGGCTTTTTACTCCGCCGAGCGGGGTATTTGACGATGACGTGCGTTGTAAACAATCTGAACCGTCTCCTGACACCATGGACTCCGACTCTGTTGCGGATGGCAACGTTTATACGGCGCCGGCTGATAGCCATGCAGCGTCTCCGCGAAAATTGCGCCGTTCTACGCGAATTCGCAGATCCCGGCAGATAGGGGGAAAGTATTGTTTACTTTGCCACTTGTTCGAATGTTTTGTTGGGGTGAATGTAACGCATTTCTGTGTAGGGCCCCGGGCGTCCGTGCCTTTAATTGTTATGTCGAGCTGATTACCTAATTTACGTCTCACCTGTTGTCTCATCTGTCCTTTTAGTGCAACCTGTTCTGTGCCAGCCAACCAGCCCGTGGTCTAGTGGTAAGTGCATCCGTTTCGGTGCTTGGAAGCCGAGAGTTTGACTCTTGGCCGAGTCTTACCAAGACCTTGCAAATTGGTACTGTAGCCTTCCCACCAGGCGCACTGTGTGCGGAAGAGCTGCAGGGAACACACCTAGAACACAAAAACAAACAGAGTGAAATTAAACCTGAAATTTTGGAAACTCAGTCGTGGTGCTACAGGACCACTGTAGTTATAAAGCGCCAACAACAAACCACCATATCAAAAAAAAAAAAAATCTGTGCCAGCCCTTTCTCAGTTTGAGGTCGTCTGCGTTAAATGTGTTGAGCTTTACTTCTGGCTCAATGAAGTAACTTTGATGCCTTTTGATATCGTTTTCTTTCATGCATTTTCAGGTTATTGTTGAGTTTTCTTGTTGTGTAACTGTTCGCATTGATAGGTCTTGAAAATTAGCTATGTCAATGAATACACTGCTGAAGTTAGGTTCTTTAAAATACAATATTTCTTGGATCGGAAAAACAGTGTATTGAAGATGAAACATTTTGCACAAAGATTTCGTTTTGATGTTGATGAATATATCGTTACAAGTAATTGAGTCACTCCATTTGAAATAAATCACAGCTCTGTAGGTTTCGATTATATTGTAGCAGAATGCTTAGTACCTAAACAATACTGTAATTTACTGAATTATGTTATTCTCTGTCGTGATGTCTTGAGGAACAATCCACAAAGGCACAAAAACACTTTGTGCGAATATATTGATGGTTATTATGTTGCACTCTTGGCTGCGGTAAAAAGTTCTTCTCATTGCGTTTTCGATACAGCAATAAAAATTATTTTCAAGTCTTAGTTTTACCTCTATTTAGCTTGCAGATGTCTGTACAACGTACAGCAATGATGGACTCTGCTGTTCTGTACCGCAATAAATTTTATATCCTTTGACGCGCAATGGATNAAAACTATCGTCCTAAAGCAGGGTATCCAAACTACGGTCTGCGGGCTAAATCCGGACCCCTAAGCCATTTCATCTAGATGCAAAACACTTTGTCAATGATAATAAATAATAATACATTCATGAAAAACGTGTTGATTTTGTAGAATATAACGTATCCCGAAACAATCACATTACGTAAGATGTCCGGCCCTCGAACTGTTGTGTAATTGCGTATGAGCTGATGTATGTAGGCCTCTTGCAAAAAAGTTGGAAGTCCACTGTTCTGAAGCATGGATTGTGCGCTTGAATTTCTGTGGCAAAAGTATTGCAGCTCTACTCTGCCCATATTTTGTTTGAACATACAGCAGCATCAAATGATCCTCCATACAATCGGCTGTGATTTCTATTCAATTCATATAGGATATGGCAAGGGCTAGTGACAGCGCACATTCTGTCGAAGTCCAACACCCACGGCGAATGGTTTCACATAACGCTTTGGCGCGGACACCAACGTCTGAGAAGGAATACAATGACTCGATAGCTGATTTGAACATGTGATGTGTACCACGTACATTAGCAAAACCACCAAAACTATTTAGGCGTTTGATCGTATGCTTTTTCCAGTTCAACAAAAATTGTAGACATTTTGGTATACTTCCGAGAAATCTTGTAAATTGTTTATAGAAAGAAATCTTGGTCTGCAGCGCTACGGCCAGGACAATCTTCACTAAGCATCCTTCAGCTTAAGTTCAGTTAGCTCGAGGCATCCTGTTCCAATACATTAGGCATATACGTATCCAGGGAACCGAAGGAAATGCCCTGGTAGTTCGTACATTCTTTTCTGTCTCCTTTTTGTTTATGGATAGAGTTAATGGCTTGCCAGTAATTAGATTCTGGGTCATGTGTTAAATTCCACCAAGATTATATTGTAGACTTCTTTACCACTTGTTCTGTGGAGTTTCGCTCCTCAGCCGCATCACGAATGCAAAGAAGGTTCACCTTGTCTATGAAGCCAAGACTTGAGGGATATTTTCTTTGCTCAGATAGTATCTCTCGCCTGAAATGTTTTCCTTATGTGTAAAATTCACCAACTTATTTTACAGAGTGTGGACATTGCTTTGTACCTACGTAAAAATAATTGACAAGAAAACCATCAGCAGGGCGTAGTTGCAGAATGTCTGTCTGTTGTTTTTTTTTAACAGAACGCAAATGCTTCCATTGCAACGTTGGCGATCTACCATCGCCATATGTTTAGAGTCAAGTTCCGCGTGGTTTGTTGGCAATGATGAAAGGGAACAAAGTGAATGCGGTTTGTAATCTTTCTTAGCCAAGCACCTGATATTTGTGTTGGTTGAAGAGGTCTCGTATGAACTTTCTTCATTTGTGGCCACTGACGTCCATGCCTCTGAGAAAAATCTTTCATTAAAAGTATTTCCTAGGGTCACGTCTTTTCCCATGCATCGAAAAGCTTGCATATTATAAAAAACATACGAGATTTGCCATTTAGTGATTGCTTATTTATCATATCAAAACTTATGTTGAACGTTAAAACCAAACATAAGCAAAGTTCGCTTTTCGAAATGAAAATAATTCCAATATGAAATTTTTCTTACAATCACACATTTCTATCAAGATTACTGCGAGGTATTATGAGGTGTAGGGTTGATTTCGCAATATGCGGATCTACAGTAAAATAAGATCACTGTATACTGTGAGCAGTTCATCAATTGACAAGTTTTGACAGTTTGACAGTTTTATTGATTTCAGCCGCAAGGCCCACAGGACATGGCTAGCGCACATATAAAACAAAGTAAGACACTTGCGAAGTTATCATACTTGAGGCAATTATACACGCCCCAACACACACGAGACAAAGCTATCGGCGGCGACGTGGATAGAAACAAGCGTTTTAACGATCTCGAGTCGTACTTATTCATAAAACAAAAACAAAACAAGTGAAACCTTGCAGCAGGGACACCGAAAAACTATTGAGTTGCACGTTATCAAGCATTTTCTCCATGCCACGAAACAGATGTTCGCCTTTTACGTCACTCTTCCACAAATTTTGAAACATAGAATGAATGACGGAACTTCTGTCTAATAGTAATTTATCATGAATTTTTACAACGTGAATTCGCGGTCGTTCAGCATTTTGGTTTTTGGAAAAGATTTGCAAGTGAAGTCATTTAAAAAGTAGTCGTGGTGAATAAAAGACACATTTTATTGATTTCAGAATCGCCGCAATTTTAAAGGTAGTGAATGCAAACAAAATATTTCGAGCATTCGAAATTTCGAATTTTACCTGTGAATTCCTAAGTTGTTACATAACGCAGTTTTTTTAACGCAGTGACACCTCAACACTAGATGCATGCATTAAATAACAAGACCTAACAGTGAAGTACCATTCTGCGCAAGACATTACTCCACATTATTTTTAATCAAGCATAATAATTCGTGGCAGATTAATATTTCTACTGTTTTACAGAGGACAAAAACTGCGGCATGACGTACAATAAGAATTTCCTCAAGTGAATTTGTAGCACCTGGTTTGGCAGAAATAAACATAAATTTTTGCGTCTTTCACATAAAATTTGCCTTGTTTGTAGTATTTCCGTAACGAGTTCAAAATAATTTTGTTTACCGGGCGAGGCTCTCATTCGCTGTATTCCTAAAAACACCAAAACAACGATTACAAGAAAATTTCAACCAAATATCTATACCAGTAGAAGTGTGGTGCCACTGCACACGCTTCACCAGGAAACGTTTGCAGAGAATGAAACAGCAGACATTGAGTGTAAACCCAAAAAACCCTAGAGAAGTACGAACTGATTCGACGGATGCAAACTGCAGCTGTAGCTGCAAGTATGTGATGAAGAAACGATTCCTGCACAGACGTGTTTCGAATTCCACATGTTGGGTGTGAGTGCAGCTGACTGAATCGTTGCATTGTTGGTAACAGCTGGTTTCAGCAAAATCTGTATCTATCGTTTCCATCCTGAAGCGCTAAACCTATTTTTCACTAGCCTGTGACGTCTGAAGGAAGTAAAGGAAACCACACTGTTTGTTTGTGCCTGAATTAATGTTGCAGTATGTAGAAACTTATATTACCTAAGACAACACATGCGGGAGTGTTGTTTCGTCTGGGTTTACCTGAAAGAAACTTGAGTGGGAATTGGACATTAGAGTGAATAAAAATTAAAGCACTAACGTGTTGGAATTTCATTAAGTTCATTAACTGCAAACACAGCTGGTGTAAATTTTGCCAAAACCAAGTGAAACCTTTAGTCTTGATCGTACGATAACACGTTATTTCACGCATTACTGGCTCTAAGCAAGGGAGCCGTCCTTTTCAGTAATTTGAGTGAAAGGTTGAAAGCAATATAAAAGTTTTTAGCTGCTGGATGTAGTGTCGGCCAGGTGAGGGGTGGGCAACCTTTTTCCCACCCCGGACCGGTTTCAGCGTGGCAGTTTTTGCGGACCGGCGCTCAATAAAGTAATGACTGCTTGGCACATGCAAATTTATTACAGCTCGTAAATCATCATGGCACTGATTCAGCCAGAGATCTTGGCCTGCTTTGCCGCAATAAGATGCTCCGACCTATAAGGTTATGTTAGTGCATGGCAATCGCACTGTGTTCCTTAATGTCAGTCGTTCCAGTCTATTTTGGACCAATTTGGCCTTGGTTCCGCACGGCCCGGTAAAAATTTCTTCACGGACCGGAACTTGGCTGCGTGCCCGGTGTTTGCCGACCCCTGGGCCAGGTAACTGTAGGTTATCTGTAACACAACAAGTGTACATTATCAGCGTTTCATGCTATGTTGATAAACTGCACATAAATTCACGTCAGGCTGAACTTTGTAGCGCTCCACGGGGATTTCACCGGCAGCTACGCGTAATAGCTTAAGACATGCTTTTGCTATAACGTAAGCCATTCAGTTAATATCTCAAGAAAAACATAATGAAACGCAGTTTAATGAAAATGGTAAGTAATTGCCCCCACACAAAAAGACATCATGAAATCCAGTATATCATGAATAAAGTGATATTTAATACTACATATACACAAAATGAAACATCTCTGAACATTATATACGTGTTCAGTTAATACATACGGTACAAACGAAACAATGTTGATACACTGTCAAATGCTGCATGGACATGCAGAAGATTAAACAGGTCTTCTTCAGGCATGCACGAGTTAAGTGCCATTGCACGTTTATTTGAGCGCATTATGTTTCTATGCACCAGGTTAAAGGCAATTTACAGTAGACGTCAGGGCGAGAATAAAGCAAACAATATCTCGTAAACTACCAGACCCTATGCGCAATCACGATTTTGCTGTTTGGGGCACTTCAGGACAATAAGATCTGCGGTTGGTTCCTTAGCATTGCTGTGCTCGCAGACCACTGATAAAACCACGCAGATCCCTTTTGTACATGTTAAAGTTGAACCGTCCGACATCAGTACAAAAGCAGTTAAGCCTGACCAATGCTGTCTTGGGAGGAACATGCCAGCAGGGTGGTATTGACGTTGGTAATGAAATCACGAAGAGCAGTCGCAATTCGCCGTTGATCGTTTATGTTTGAATTTACAGTAGGAGGCGTCCTTGTGCACTGAGACACCAAGCGGGAGCGATGTAGTCTGCGAATGATTGGAACAAGGTAAACGTGCAATGTTGCTGCTTTATCGCCCCAGCCAGTTCCAGCAAGCTGCTAAAGAAGTGTTAATTAGGATTTTAGTTCTTGCGACGTGACTCGAAGTGTACGTCCAGTAATTGTGGGTATGTCCAGTATTTCACCCCAACAAGTTCGTGACTGTCTAAATCATAGAGCGACCTAATGCAGGTTTGCTGGTTTCCTCATGGTGAGCTTGCAGTTGTCACCGATATGTTGGCAATGGTTTGGCGATAAATCATCCAGTATCAGCTATTCATCACAAAACGTAAGAAAACTCCTATTCAACTTGCGTACTTTAGAAAAAATGAAATTAGCTAAGGATAGGAAAGCAAATATCAAAACGTAGTCAACCTCTTATGGTACACTACTAGCTTCAGCAATTGAAATACAGTCTCTCCTTAGTATTTGCGATGTCAGTGGTCTTTGAGAGCTGGTAAAACGTTAGCAGGGATTCCATCCCGGTTTGCTGCTTGATCGGATGTAATTTAATGATTGCTATTTCTGCTGAACTCATGTCATTTCCTGTTTTAATCTGACATCTTCCAAACTGTCCACATCACGAGATCACGACGCATTTTTTCCGAAGAATTATTTTCCTCACATAATATTTCGACACATTAGCTTCGCTCACATAATTTAGGCGCACATGATATTCTACGATATTAGCTTTACTGTTTTTGCTTAGCTTGAACTCACATGACTTGACGGCTTTGTTTTGCTTAAGGTTGAAAATATCTTACTCTTGACGTACTGCGGATATAAAAACATTTTACTAGCGCTTGCGCCGATTTTTGTAAACATGCTAGGCTATTATACGAGTCTTTAGACGGTTTGATTGACTTTCTAGAGTTTCTTGTTCCAAAATTATGGCCAAATTTCCGGACAACAATTAAGGAAATCCCCACTAAGCCCCAAGGGAATTTCTGAAATATTTGGAATTCTTTTGGCATAACCTTTGAACCAGAAATGCTAGAAAGTCGATCAAGGACTCAAAAGACTGGCATTACAGCCTAGAACCCCAATACACTGTGAGTCACAAATTCGGCTCATTGGATCGGCCAATGACGTCATGAAAATAACCAAAAAACTGACTCCAATCATGACGTCATGGAACAAAAACCCCACACAGCAAACTTGTTTTTTTTTTATTCTAATCTGCCAGACGTCACGAGCCTTTAGAGGGTTTGAACAGCTCTCGAGTTTAATCTGCTGCCAAGTACATGGCTGGCCAAAGTTAGGCCTGAGAGGGCAAATTATGCNTTTCGTGAAACTTTTTGACATGCTAGAAAGTCCCAGATATGCTGAAAAGTCAATCAAGGGCTCTAATAACTCTGATGATAGCCTAGTTTCCAAACAAAGCTTGAGCCAAAAATATGGCTCATTGGGATGGCGCCAAGGGCCAGGTAAACTTAGTCAAAAAGGCGAAAGCATCCCCGCATTAAGACGTTACTCTCAGAAAACTCCAAACCCAAAACGAAAAACGTTTTTTTTTATCTGAACTATAAGACTTGCTGAATTCGTAGAGTGTTTGAACGGCTCTCGAGCTCAATCGGCTGGCGAGGTATGGTGTTGCAAAAATTTAACAAAGAAAGTGACGCAAGCGGTAGTAAAAGAGTAACGTCATTTGACAAAATTGCTCAACTTGGCTTTAACTGTTAAAATTACCTTCAATAATGGTAATTTTAACGATTTTTGTTCTAGTCTGTGATACTAGGCAATGAAGCGCCAAGTTTTGTGCGAATTTCCCGTGACTGTCTAGCTTCCAGTTGAATATTTTAGCAGTCCATTGCATCGCTTTACTTGAAACGCATTGAGTAAAAAATTGCACTGTGTCACAACAAACTTTTTCCATTTTTTTTTCAAATTTCATAGTATAGCCCATATAAATGTTTTAGAAACGCAGGAGTGTAGAAAGGAAGGTAGCTAATGCATATTTGTATTCGTTTTTTCATGATCAATACGCAATCATTATCGTGAGCGATATCACATTCTCGAAAATTGCAAACCTTTCCATGCATGTGTAAAGATGTCCTCCTAGGTAAGAGCTTTAAACAAAGCTTTTCCTCTAACCTGAAGATGACAATATCCTCAGATGAACAAAATTGATGAGAGACTCCTTTAGCTAACATAAACATCAGTTGCTTGGATAAAAAAGATTACAAACCGCAGTCACTTCCTTTTGTTCCCTTGCATCATTGTCAGTAAACCATGCAGAGCTTAACTCCGAAAACATATGGCGATGGTAGATCACAAACCTGACAGTACAAGCATTTGGGTGATGTTAAAAAAACAGCCAACGGACAGAAATCTTCAACTAAGCTGTGTTGACTGGTTTTCTTGCCAATTTATTTTACTGAGATGCCAGGCAATGAGTACATGTCGCAATATCGATGATTTTAATACATTGTGTATAAAATTCTAGGTGAACGATGTGATCTGAGCAAGCAACGAAAATATCATACAAGTCATGACTTCCTAGCAAAATCGAATCTTTTTCGCTTTAGTGATACGCAGAGGTGGGAACTCAACGTACCATGGTAAAAAAGTTCACAAGACAATCGTCGGGGGAATTTTGAAAAAGGAACTACATTGTAATTACTTGCACTCCAACCAAGCGTTCTGGCAAACCATCATGCTTTCTGAAGAAAGCATTTCATTACAGCCAAATCCATCATAGGCCAACGTTGTGGCTTACTCAGTAATGAGAAAATCCAGGTAAGATATAGATAGTCTTTCGAAGATCGTTTAAACCCAGTCGTTCTCATAACACCAAACACAGAGAGGGTGCATTTGGAGGAAGAGAATGTCATTACTGCGAACGAAACTTTCTTTGCTGATTGGACATTGAAGGGTTGTCAGGCTGCACGCTGTGATGAAATCTGACTTGCAATATTAAGAACCCAAGACACAGAACTTCTCTGGTTAAGACCTTATTGCTGTGACGTGGCCTGGTTACCTTGAAACCGATAGAGAAATTGGAAACGGGAGCTATAACTCTATACACAAGAAAGGAGTCAGGAGTTAATGCATTAACTAACAGGGCATTTCCCTCCTTCGCATCCCTGGAGAAGTATGTGGCTAATGCATGGAGAAAGGATGGCGCGAGCTCACTGAACTTTAGTTGGAGTATATTCAGGAAGTTTAATTTCTTGGTCTTTGCACAGCTGATCACGTTTTCACTCTACACCTAAATTACTAAATTTCTAGAAAGGTCGCGAACCATGTCCACACTTGTTTAGTTGACTTCGAAGAAGCACACGATCATATCCTGTGGGGAGTTTGCCACTGTACACCGTTGACATAACATGATATATTGCTGATGGAGTTGTTGTATTTCTGTTCAGAAGTCTGCGTCCGTTCCAAGAGCACTAAAGTGAAAATTAATCTCCGTGGGTGGGCTCCGACAGGGTTTACTGTCCGCCATTGTTCGAGCTTCGAGATCAGCCGTTTGTTTTTGCAAAAAAAAAAATTACGGGTAGAGTTGCAGTACTTACAGAAATTCAAGTATACAGTGCATCCTTTAGGGCTGCAGAAATCTGTCCATTCTGCGTCACAAGATAAGCAAATTGAGTGAAAGAACAGCATAATTTTATACTACTGCACCATTGATAAACTTCTGCAAGCAAAATAAAGAAAAAAGCAGCCCAAGATGTAAAATATTGATTTTTTACTGCATACACCGAGAAAGGCAATGTATTGAAAAGAGCTATTACCACAGGCAAGAATACAGAAAATTGAACATAAGTTTATTCGCATAAAGAGTTTTAATTGCTTTTTAGATTTATTCTCAAGATCTGATGTCAGTGGAAAACATAACGCACGGCTATATTGTTTCGGTGATAACCACTCTGCCTCTATACATTTATCTTAGTGCATTTATTAATACCATAAAATAATATCAAAACCATGAAAACAAAATAAACGTTGCCGAAGTGCAAAATAAAGGATGTAAATCAAGCAAGGCTGTTTCTTCATGGTTGGTAAGGCAGTGGAGCTTTCCATCATTTGTGCATGTATGAAAAAAATCTTAAAAGCCAGAACCCGAATATTCAACCTTGCAGTACTGTGATTCATTTTGGTGATTCCATTATCTAAAATGTAATATTAATCAACATCGAACTAAACTCCGTTTGTATAATGTTTGTTCAAAAAACTGTTTTTCGCATTCGCGAAATCATTTTTTTAGTAGAAACGTCTTCAGAGAAACAAAGTTTTGCAATGGATTTATTGGCATAAAATAAATTTTCAAAAATTTGCAATCACTCAAATTTTTAAAGTTGTTGAAACTGCAAGAGCAGGGTAAAAAGAAAGCAACGATCCAAATAGCAAATCTCAATCATTTGATGAATAGAACACAGAAAGGAAGCACGTGTTTCCAGAGTAACAGTCAATGCTGGAGTAGTAAGAATACGTGATCAACAACTTGCAATTGATGATGTAGATTCTGCAATTCGGAACGATTTTTTTTTATAATGGTGCGTTGAGCTCTTTAGTTTAGACTCTTTCTCAAGAAGTGTAAAAAGTCAAATATGCCTGTGGTTGGGAAAATTTCTCTAAATCGATCGCAAATTGGGAGATTTTTATAAGAGTGGCGCATATTTTCTTTCAATTCTATGTTATGGAGTATTTTGGTCGCATTACAATCTAACTGAATAAAAATATGTTGAAATAAATATTGGTAAGTTGGTAAATGGGTAGTGGTAGAAGAGGAATAAAGAAGACGTTGTCGGTGTGGATTTTGACTAAATCAAATGTGACGGTATCAGATTTCATTAGCCCAGTTTTGTACAACAGCTAAGTGGACAACTGCAGCAAATTTAACACCATTGTTCAAGCATTTTTATATGCAACTGATTTTGCTTCAGATTAAAATTTCCCCAGCCATGAGTCAATCATGCGATCGAGGTTATGTGCTCATGCTTCACTGATAATTTGTCTTTTACGTTTTATTTTATGAACGTGTGCGTTTTGATTAAAATAGTTCCTGATGAAGACCTTATTTAATACAATTCTTGAAAGTAAATGTGCAGAGATGTAAATGTTTTCCATTGTTGGTCAAACGGGTGAATACCAGATTGCACTTCTTTAGTCAAGAAAACAAACGAGGAAGCAAAAGAAACTTGAAGCTTGGATTGTTAGGTAGTTGCTCATTTTGCTAGTTGCATGTACGCTGAAGGATTTACTTCAACTCTTTGTTGCAATTTGTCAATCTGTCCTTAGATTGCTGTTTTTTGTATGCCCTTCGCAAATAAAATATGAAAACGCTTTCGTTTGCGAAGGGGTAGTTTCAAGAAAAACAACATTAGTTTTTAATTAAAAATATATTTGAGTTTTGCAGGAAGTTTCAATGTAATGGAACGGGCCAATGCATTTTGTTTCATGTGCGCTTTGTTTTGCTTCTCACGCTGTTGATGCTTTCATGCTTTGCCAATCACAACATCGCAAATGCTAGGTCTTTTCCAATGAACGCGGAGGTGAAAGCCAAAGTGCAAGTGTGAATATTGTTATGCACAACAATATGTTTGTTTTCGTGTTTTCACTGTTTTGTACAATGTTGGCTGAAAAGTAGTATATCAAAATCTATCCCCAAAGATGCAAAATATGACGTTCCTCCTTAAAAATGACTACTAAAAAACTATTGGCTGCGAAAAGATACTGTTGAGCCAGCGATGTCAAAAAGTTATTTTAGTTCAAAGAAGCTTCTAGTCACGGTTAATGTTGAAGAATTTGTATTACCAAAGAGGACACAATTGTTTTACATGAGGAATAATTGATTTTACTTGAAGCGTTCTCTCGTTACTGCATTACTATTCAAAATTATTCGAATTTAATGTGAAAAAACAAAACACCACACACGTTCGCCACATTTATCTTGGTATTTGATGCAAACAAAGACGCTTAGCCTCTTGCCAAACCAAACATCATCTGCTGTGAAGAACCGTTTTGAATTAATATTATAGAAGTAGGTTGCGCACACATCTACATGAAATGTTTAATTTTGTTTGCGTTGACATAAAACATTTAACATCTTGAAAAGTGCTTTCTGCATCTGAACTTAAAATGTTATACCAAATGGTGGCTTGTTCGAAAATAATTTCATTGGGTTCTTCTTACTGCAGAAAAGACTCAGAAAGTCAGGAGAAAGGTGAAAGGAGGGAAATTCGAGAAGATCTGATGTTGGATTTGGATGAAAACCAATGAAAAATCTTGTAACATAATCTTCAAAAAATTTGACTGATTCGATGCACATTGTTTTGTATATTATTTCTTGTTGTTATGATGGTTAAATGGCATTGTAAATTCTCCTTCGGCATTGCCCAGTGACACTGAAATAACCGTTAATCTTACAGAATGAACTTCAGCCAAAGCTCATCGACATGAATCCTGCACGAAACTGGAAAATCTTTCAAGAATTAATCAAAGACATGTTCTTGTCATTATGAATGAATTATCGAAAGTTGTTTTGTTGTGTCTTGATTCCATACGAATTAAAGGCAGATTTGGTATCACAGTCAAATGATCACTCGCAGCAGGGAGAACAGCAGAGAATTATCATTATGATTAACATCATTATGTTTATCAAGCCGATATTTCGCCTATTGAGCAAACATTTTCACCTCTTAACAAACAGATCCATAAAATACATCATTGTGACAGATTTTTACTTAAAACAAAAAAGCTGGTACACAAACAAAATTCATCGTATATTCGCAAGTCCACTTAATCGAAAACTGTCTATTCGATATTCGAGGTGTTTGCCTGTAACGTCACACAAAATATTTGCCGCAATGCACGTATTTTTGTGTAAGTTGCAGGACACTGTACTGCTTGGTATGAGCACATTTGCAGCATATAAACACAAATGTTGATTTGGAAGGGTTCCGTTTATTATATAATATCGATTACTTTACCCCTCCCTCTTGCCTGAGCCCAAACACCTCGGAATAACGTTGGAAAGGACGCTCACATATCGCCGACACCTCGAGTCACTTCGCAAAAAGTTGATATTACGCGTGGCGCTTTTAAGCTGGTTTGCTGTCTCTGTCTGGGGTGTTGGGGAAATAAAGCCGCGAACAGCCACCTTAGTCCTGGTCCATTCAACAACAGAGTGCTGCGCTCCTGCCCAATGTTTTAGCGCTCACATCCACCTCATTCGCACTGGTGTCGGACGTTTCCATTCCTGCTTACACAAACGGGATATGGCCTCTTCTGCAGCTTGTGAGCGCGGCCCAGTAGAACAGGCCGCTGACCATGTTGTCCTTTACTGTTCAATCCATCGATTTTCCTTGGTAGTGCATGTCCTGAAGGTTATGGATGAAGAGACAATTGAATAATGAACGAATGTTCAACACCTGTCCTGAGGTCTATACTGCGCCCTAACAGCGGATTATAAGAACTGGCTCAAACGATGCAGAAGAAGTTGCTTTACCAAGACAATAAAAATCGCTAAAGCAAGACATCAAAATGCCGTTGCTGAACTGAGTTCATTCACAGTACGCTAAACGCGCTTCTTCACAAACGTTTATATACTTCTACAATGTTTCGATTTTGATCACAGTCTTATTCATATCTACAGCTGAAAATGTTGATGCACTGCCCTTACCTGTTTTTATTCTAAACATTGAAGCTACAACCTTTAGAAGCAACCGATTTGTTTATAAATATTGCGTTGTTTCACTGCGGTTCTGCCAGTGAACATCTATGAGGTGATTATGTATTCTCATGACGGTGCAATAAGNTTTTACTCTAATGCATCTACAACCAAGTGACCTTGTTATTTGCCTAGTTGCTTTAGACAAAACCGACGTTTTGCAGTGTTGAATTTAAATAGTGCAGCACGGTCATTTTTCTCTCATTCCTGAAATGCTCATTCGAGCACGAAGAAAGCATCACACAAAAGCAGAAAGTTTGTAGATTAGATACCTGAAGAACTCAGGACAATTAGGAAAATTATTCCAGTACCTTTTCAGTTAGCATAACGTGAACAAGGACCACCTTGAGCAAGCAGCTAGGCTGGTTTGCCGAGTTTAAGCTTCCCGCACTGCAAACCGCTGAATGTTTCCTTCGGTCTAATCACCCCTTTCCATTGAACCCTGCTCAGGGTGCTGTCGTCAGTTTCACCGTTGGTAACCGTGCTCAAAGTGGCCAAACATTTTCCCAATATATACAGGGCCTCCGAGAGAAAGTTTACCAGGGGTACGAAAACCGACATCAGGTCCCCTTATTTTCTTGGGCCCTCGTCGAAACTTGTATAGCTTGTTTGTACAGCAATTAGAATCAGTTGTCACGCTAAGATTTCCATATACTGTAGATTAATTATTGACTGGCAGTTGGCTTGCACAAATAATTTTAGGCTTGATTACAGAAAAAATGACCGTGAGTGCTTCAACGTTCCCGGGCCCCCGTACCTTCCGGGCCCCCGTACCTACCGGGCCCGGGTACGATGTACTTTTCGTACCCCCCTCTCGTAGGCCCTGAATATATCACATGATTAACTGAAACGCTTCAGGCGCACAAGCGGTTTTTTAAACAACTCGGCAATTATTCTTAAGCTCATCCGACTCGAAAAATCAACTGGTTGAATTTCGAAAACTCTTCCTTCATGATGCATATCGAAATTTATCACGGAAGCACGTGACTAACGCACATTGCAGTCAAAGCTGTAAACTGTAGAATAAATTTGCTTACAACGATATTTTCTTGTACTTGAGCAGAATGTGGTGACAGGTGAAGAGCCTGTTTTGATCATCTGAACTATTGTCCGCTGTAGTCTAACATAAATGAGGCAACCAAGTTATAATTTGTTTTTTTTTTTGCTTTTCTAATCAACACTTTTTGTGTTATCTTAACAGATGAAATGATGAAAACATTTAATTGGCACAATGTTGTTTCTTCAGATATCTGGTCTGCAGAACAAAGCGATTGCGGGATGATGACGTTTCTGGAGGGTCCGAGATGTAATAGACCCCATTATATACGGCATCATCATCTTTCATCCCAGAGTAAATCATCTTCAAATATTTTCCGAGCACATTTTATCTTATCGATAAGGCAAGCTTATTTTCATCTCAACCTTATTTTCTTGTTATCCTGTACACGCGTCCATCCGTCTTTAACTTACGACATGATACAAACACACAAAAAATACTTTTAACCATCTGCTTGGCGTGAAGACGTTCCGGACTGTCGTGTGCACAGCAAAATTTTAAAATGTTCTGCAGTTGCAAGTATATCTCTCGCGCAAAAGCGTGGCGCCTAGAATAGAATTTGCATTCCAAGGTTGAATGAACACCAGTGATTTCACATAGTCAATCGCCATGATGTAGACCGTGTGCCATTATAGGACCCTTTACCCTCCATTAATAATTCTGCCGCCCGTATTATCTCACCGCATGTACAACCTTTAGTGATGTGAATCTGACTACGGGCACCACGCCGTATCGAACACCNCTGCATTTATAATAAACTGCATTCCACGTGGGGGCAATTACTTTAGCAATTAGAATCTTTATTAAACTGCGTTTGTTTTTNTATTTCTTGTGATGTTAATTGAATAGGTCAATTTATGGCAGAAGCATGCTATAATGCTGCTGTGCGTAGCTGCNGGTGAAATGCCCAAGCGTTGCAAGTCTAAAGGCAAGTCTGCACTGAGGACGAACCAAGAGTTCCCGAAGTTACCGTGCACGGAGCAGAATTACCCGACGCAATGAAACAAACACAGATTACGCCTGGCAACCCTTCGCTCGGCCTCAATGCAGACGGGCCTTTAGACATCGACCAATCTGCATGGCTGCGTGGAGCGCTACAACATTTAGCTGACGTGGATCAATGTTCAGCATACCATCCTGGCGGTGGTAATGAACACATTTTGTGTTACAGATAACCTGAGGTTGCCCAGCCGACATTTAATCCAGTAGCCATACCACCCGAATCTACCTGATGTTTAGAATCTTGTTTTTAACGCATCAACACTTCCGTGATGTTTTAAACGATGTGTGTTTTTTGCCTTCAACCTTTCATTCAAATTATTAAAAGGGCGGCTTCAGGACGGCTCCCTTTGTTTAGAGCCAATAGCGCGTCTTCTTCTCAAGTCACTTCAAGCTCATATGTATCCTGCACGATCTTGCATTGGGTGACAGGACGGTGAGGTCCAGTTTTGTGCATGGTGTTGGTAGCAGCGGACAGGAAATGGTATGGGCCATTGTTTGTTCCCCCACAGAAGCAGCTGATATCGCCATCATGTTTATAACCCCGCTTTACGAGATTGATTTTGCAGAGGCCCATCGCAGTTCTCAGACGGTTCAGGCAGGCCCAGAAAGGCCATATCTCGCTAGAGCCAGGAGAAAGTGATTCCTGCGGGGTGATGGCTAACTTGTTTGTTTTTTCTGAGAGGTGTTCTTGCCATAGGGACATTCGCTGGCTATGAGGTTGAATTTAGACGGCATTTATGCACTGGAGGAAGCAGTACTTAGATTTCCATCTTTTATTTGGTACTACATGTTTGAAGAGAGAATGTCAGGGATGGGTTTCTTGCTTCAGTTTCTCTGGTTGTGATGCCACAGTTCTACTGATTTACGGATGAGTGATGCCACACAACAAACAGAGATTCTCTACGTTGGTGGGTTTTGGCAGCCAGTGACAGGGCAGCACGCGCTATTCAGGGCTAGGCCTAATTTTGAGGCGCTGGCCGATTTACACCAAGAAGGAGGGACATAATCTGCGACAGATAAAAAATCTTAAAGCCAGAGCCGCAGTACGGACTGTTTTTACATCGGCATCCCATCTAGTATTTGTGCGCTTTTTGAGTATGCTGTTTCTAGACTCCACCTTTCCCTTGGTCTAGAGCAGGGGTGGGAAATTAGCGGCCCGGGAGCCAAATGTGGCCCGCCACAGCGTTTTAAGTGGCACGCGGAAGCATTCAGGAAAAATCATCAAGTCTTTTCTTGAGCTTATCACGATGTTTTCTTGAGCTTATCACGATAAAAGTTGGTTTTCAAGCTAACTTGAACGGAGACTTGCTTTTATTTCTACTAGAGCAGCATTTCTCAACCTGAGATCACGAAGTTCTTTTAGGGTGCGCAAAGATTTCAATTTAGCGATATATTTAAGTTGTCGTGTTGGTCTCAACACGTAAGTTCAAACCGCAAAATCTGGTCATCGCAATGAATTTCCTTCTCGGAGCAGCTTGTTTGTTGCGTATATCGTAAGTTACTACGCGCAATTATAGCATCGGTGTCACCAATTCAAATATCACAATGTGTTGCAAAATATGATTGGGAATGTCTGCATCCGAAGACGCAACTGAGGAGCATACAGGCTACGTCTTTCTGTCGTCAGATTGCCTTTTTACAATCCAGTCTGTTAGTTTTATAATACACGATCTTGGACGTCTATTGTCGAAATCCGAGTTGAAGTAAACCACAAGCGGTATAATGCTTGTGTCAAGTGATGTATTTGGTTGTTCTTGTTCTGAAACAGTTGTAGCCTTTGATACAAGCAACTTATTGTTGTGAATTTGTAGCCAGCAGTCAAGTAGAAACAGATTTTACCTCCAGTCGTATTACCAGTTTTTTTAAGGCGTTTTAGGGACCCGATTTGGGTCCCTAGAATTGAAAATAGGGTCCGTAGAATCTGAGAAAATTATCGTGGGGTCCCTAGATTCAGAGTAAATCGGGTCCCTAGAATCAAAGAAATCGGGTCCCTACAGGTCCATACCGGGTACCTAACATTTTCCTTAAAAACAACTGGTATTACTTCTTTTCTCTTCTTGCCATGGACAAGAAACATAAGTATTTTGAAGAGTATTTGAAATTTGGTTTCACCTCCATAGTTGAAAACAACAGAGTGAAGCCTTAATGTGTTATGTGCAACCTTGTTTTCTGTGCTGACGCTGGGTTTATGAAACCTTCGAAGTTGATACAGGATTTAGAGCCAAAGCCTTCCAACACCTCACAACGAATTTATTCCGGTTTTAAACAAGTTGTTGACTTGTGAAGTTACGGTCAAGATTCAGGAAGAAGCGTACTGCAGTGGTATGAAGGCTGTCAGTGCTAAGTATATGAAACCTTCGAAATTGATACGGCATTTAGAGACAAAGCAACCCAATCACGCCGCAAAAAGTTATAGAATTCTTCCGACGCCATGAAGCGAGTTTGAAATGTCAAAGACTTATCTTGCCGGAAGTTTCCACCAAGAAGGAAGGCATCATATGAAGTCGCACTTGAAACTTTCAAGCAAAAAACCTTACACGATTGGAAAACGCTTGTGAAACCCTGTTTGTTGAAAACGGTAAAACAACGTCTTGGAGAAGCTAGTAAAGCAAAGACAAAACAAATATCTCTTCCAGCGATACTATTCAGAGGCGCATTTCAGAATGTCGAAAGATTTGAAAGACCAGGTGAACTGTGAAATGAAAGCATCTCCGACTCCAATGCTTTTTTTCAAGTGGATGAGTCAACAGATGTTACTTCATGTGCTCAGTTGCTTCTTTTCGTGAGATATATTCATTCAGGAGACATTGAAAAAGGAGTTCCTGATTTATGCTGAACTGCAAACGACAACAAGTGCAGATGTTCGTGAGATGTAAAAATCTTTTTGATTCTGCAGAGTTGCAGTGGAAATATGATTGTTACTCCTCTGTAAAATGTGCTGGATTCCACGATAAAAATTATCCATTGCATCAAATCTGGAAGCCTTAACACTTGGCTGTTTAAACAATTTTGCAAAGACATGATTTCGACACACGAGTTTTTCTATTCCACACGTCTGTACGACGAATCTGCAACCATTTTATTCGAAATTGCAAAACTGACTTCGTAAAGTAATGCAAGGAATGTTGCTATGCTTGAGAAATTGTCAAGTGTTGTTAAAAAACTGAAGAACTTGCTAAGAATTTGAAGACAATAGACCAACGGCAGCGCATGGTAAAAATGATTGGTATAGCCAGAGGCCAAGAATTACTAGAAAAAAGCGAATGATCCGTGTTTGACAAAATATCAAAATTCAACCATGAGTGTTTACTGAACATTGTCACAAAAAGGCAGAGTCGTGTAATCAGACGACAAACAAAAACATTATAAGACGCACCTCACACTTTTCCAAAAACAATTTGGCGTTTCGGATTTCTTGAAACAAACTCTTAAGCAGTGGTTCTTAACCGGGGGTACACGTACCCCTTGGGGGTACCAAACACCGAAACAGGGGGTACGAAGCACCAACATTTTTAGGCATACACGCC
>JGI24021J15306_10001964_pt1 | contig 21302 bp, 10 predicted proteins | sample Ectturendosymbi1_FD_15306 | JGI IMG/M metagenome (IMG submission 15306)
GAGAGACCGTTCTCCATTGATGTGATCTCAGGTCACTATATTTTGAGAGACCGTTGGAGGAATTTGAGAGACCGTTTTGGTCCTTCAAAACACCTTAAAAAAACACTGGCTACTTGTATGCTGTATCTGAAAAGAATTACGTTGAAAGGGGGCGGCATAATCTAATGAACGACAAGGTTTATTAAAATCAACTAAAACAATTTTATTGCGCTTCGTTTACGTAAAATTCCATTTCTCTGCAGGTCGCAGCATCCACCTTTAACAACGAACCTGAACTCTGCGAGCCGCAGTAGATTCCGACGATTCCGAACCCGCGCTGTTTGTCGATGAAGCTGAAACGCAAGTCCATGAATCAGACTCATGTGGAAAACAACGATCGTCATAAACGACAGGCGCGAGCGACTTGCAGTTCATACCACGCTGCCTCTCCGAATCGTTTATCGATGATCTCATCCCCATGTACGGTCAAAAGCAACATATTTTATTACAAGGCTATCAAAAAGAACCAAAGAAAAAAGCTACACAAGTAACTAGTTGTCTGTCGGGGATGAAAAGGTCCCAGAATGTTTTGTTTTACCTTCACTCTGCTTCTGACTTTCACTGACACCTTTGTTTTTAGCCATCGCTGCTGCCACCAGGTGGGTGGTTTGGCTCAGCTGTTGCCTTCTCATAACAAAGGGGCTGGAGAACCCGAGTGGAATGTTTGTGAAACCTGTTTTGCAACACAGTGTCATTACCACATAAATCAGTGTTTCGCTATCTTTTTTAGCATAGCTTCGCATCACAACAATCAAGCTTGCAATGTGAAATCACCAAAAATATTTTCGTACTGCATACGTCTCCAGACACCCTACGTGAAACACTGCCTTTCATGCACCCTGGTTTATTTTGATTCTTGTATCCGCGGAGGGAACCGCATTGTAAACTATCATCAGTAACTAATGGTCAGTACTTTTGTTACTCAAGCTAAACTTTCAAGAACAGTTTACGTGTAAATAAATCAAGTAGCAGCCTTTCATTAGGAGGTCTTGTACAGGTCAATACGGTGGAAGCGTTGCGACGCCTAAATTGTTCACCCCTGGTAATTACTCAAGAGTTTACGCAATCGACTCAACTGAGGTCTGATGTGTGAACACCGTTTCAAGAAACCGATGCCGAGGTATGCCGCCGTGTTACCAAGTAAGTTTATATAGAAAAAAATACTGGTCGACCAAGTACTAAGCTTTTAATTAGCATCACCTGTCGGGTCCACAACATGCTGCAGAAATCAACTCGTGGCTTGAAACCTAGTTTGCACTAAGCTGCTACTTCACTACAGCAAATTGGTTCCGACGTTGTGTATGAATTCAAAACGGAGCTGTTTGTCTTCCACCGACAACTCGAACGCAAATATAGTTTAGCTCAGCTCGCAAAACCAAAGCAGTCTTGTTTAACAAGGGAAACTAATTTCATGGATCCAAGCAGCGGGCCTGCTGAGGAATGAAAGCAAAACTTCATATCTCTGAAAATCTTCCACGGGCAAAGAGTGACGGCAATTATATCGCTTTCGCATATTCACTTATCAATAATAACATTTGTTGCGGGTTGGTAGAAAAATTGTACACCTAGGTTAAACACTTTGCTTCGTCGAGAAGACGTGACAAAATACCGACCTCGCCAAACCTTATGGCTTCCTACAGCAACATTAGTTTTCTACTAAAGTCAAATTTCATGCGAGAATATTTTATTTGATAGGTGGGGTTCGATTCTCACTCGGGTCATACCGAAGACTTAAAAGCGGTACTTTCGTCCTGTCCAGTCTTGTGCTCGGCGTTGATAGGTGGTGCAAGGAAACGGTTCACGCCATTGACTCGCCACCAATGCAGCATTCACTGCGAAAGTAGCAGCGTGGACTTTGGGGGAGAGTAAGCGGAGATGTGAGCCGCTGACCACTCGTGACACTCCAAAGGGATACAAAGCGACTCTGATGAAACTGAACCTGACTTTTTATTTATATCTACCTGACTTCAACGACGAAGGCTGCTATAAATAAAACACCTGGTCTTGGTTTTTCCTGGCCTGGACAAATTTCTTTTGTGACCATGAAACCTTAACTGTGTTCTTGCGTTCAACTCAAGCTTAACAAAACCAGTTTCCCCGGTAAGTGAAAAGTCAAAATAAACTATCGCTTCGTACAACTCCTCACTCACCTTGGTTGACTAAATGGGGGAGACCCTCCACCTGGTACACGGGGGAGGCTGACAGAGAGCTCTCGTCGGAAAGCTTCGATTTCTTCGGCGGAGTCTTCTTCAGAGGTGCTGGGTTAACAGCCGGTCTGGGAGATGAGTCTTTCATTGGAGTTTTGCTTTGAAAGTAAAAAAGCAGAAGGTGAAAGTTTTACATTAATGCAGTGGAACAGCTTTTTAAATACGGCTTCTTTGCAAAAGAATCGTCTCCTTCAACTCACCCAAAACTGTTCCTATTCCTTGCTGATCTTCGTCTGGCCGCCACTCCGTCTGTGGAACCTTGCGACTGGCTCGATGCTGACGTCAGTGAATTCTGTGACCTCATGCTTTCTCTGTCACGTGATCCACGTGTTTCCGAAAGAGGATTCGATCTTGTGGAAGATTTCTCCACAAGCTCCTGAAGTCGCAGCAGCTACGAAGCACATTAATATTTTCTCAGCCACAGCTGGGATGCTTGGTCTTTGGTGCATGCTGGCTGACGTTCAAACGTGCGCATTAAAGAAAAGCGGATTTTATCGCATACCTGTTTCTCCTTTTTCCGAGCTGTGCCAGTCATCAGCTGTAGCTTTGCTTTCATCTGATCGAGCTCTTTGCTAAGCTTGACGTTGTCTGCCTCCAGAACGTTTATTCTGAAACAAAATTAACGCAATTCCTTGGGGTTAGTTGTGAACGCTAGTGAACTTTTAAAGTCCGAGAACGATTGATGCTTCACAGCATCACAAGACGGGTAAGAAAAACACCAATAACGTCCATAGACTAAACCAGCGGTTCTCAAAGGGGGATACGCGTATCCCTGGGGGGACGCAAAGGTGCTACAAGGGCTAGGCGAATTTCTTTTCATAATGAAATTTTAACGTGAAAGTACAATGATTATAGGTACATTTATAATTATTGTGCTCAGGATTACAGTCAGGGGGTACTTGATCATAAAAACATTGCCCAAAGGGTACATCACTTCAGAAAGTTTGAGAACCACTGAGCTAAGCAACAAACGGCTGCAGATCGAGCATTCTTCGAAACCTTTCCACATCTTCTGTCCCATCTGCTTTGCGCTGGAGTCGTTCGATTTCGTTTCGCAACTCCAGCTTTTCAGCGTCCGACTTTTCAACTTCAACCTTCATTTCTTCCAGGTCGTCAAACATTGCTTTGACCTTTGCCGTCGCGAAGCGCGCCGTCACCTCCTTGTCGGCGTGATGTCGCTTCTCCAGTTCCTTTATCTCGCTCTTCAAACTTAGCACTTCGATTTCGAGTTGGCTTTTGAGTGCATCCGAATCCACTGCCTTTAAATTTATATGAACGAGCGATTGGCAAGAAAAAGTTATCAGAAGTTAAATACGATGGTAAAGTCCCGGAAACTTCACCAATAAATCGTGGACAAATCAATCTGCTTTTATGCTTTAAACTCGCACTATATCTACATCGGGTTGCAGGTTCGCGGTTGAGGCGACGAAGATAACTGGTTTGTTTTTTTTTTCTTGCCAACCATGGTTGCCCCCTCAGCGGAACCTCACGGAGAACAGGCTGGTGTGAAAAAAGAAACGGAGACAAAGCTAGTCCATATCATCTTTCACGCCAAATGACTGATGCAATTCTTAGTCGACATATTTTCATATGTTATTAAAATGCTGCTATTTGAAGATCCTGCTGTGAAAGTCCACGCATAACAAGCGAATTCCTGTTGAGGAAGACGCCTATCAGGGGCCGGCCACCTTTTCAGGCTACTCGACGACTTCAGGGCTCAAGAAGGCACACTAGGCCAGAAGGAACAAGGTTTCCAAAGACGGGCTGTTTTAGTTTATTGTATGAGTCAGACACGAAATTAATCGAAGACATGCATGTTAGGCACACTAGCTGCGTAACGCAGTTTGCCAAAGAATCAGACACAGAATGTCGTTTTGGCGACCGTTCGAGGTATGCCCGTGGGATAAAGTTGAATTCACAATATGAGTGATATATGCAAATACACATATTACAGTACTTTACTCCAATCGCAACTCACATACGAGTCAGACCCATGCCGAAGGATGGGTGGGATACAAATGAAGTGAGAATTATATTCAGAGCACTGCGAAACCCGCATACTCAGTCGCAAAACAAAATGCTGTTGCAGTGGACAAAGTAATGAGGTGAATTCAACAGTCAGACAGCATCAAAGCTCTCAACCGTGCATCAGTTGTTGTTGACAAATTCCATTATGTTCTTGCAAACCAGCAATACTGAGCATCACCGATAGACTTTGGAACGGTTTTTTGCGCGCATGCAGAAAACTTATCTCAGCAAAGTGTAAGATCAGCAATATAAACTTGACAGCAGCATTTGCAACCGTGAAAAATTAAGTCCATTGAAATAAGCCCTAGCACCAGCCACTAGTGATCTATACATGGACAGACTTCGTCACGCACAATGGCGTAACTGACGGGGGACAGAGGAGCAAATCTCCCACCTGGTAACCTAAATATAAAAGCCAGGTCCCCATTTAACTTATATTTCGGCTTTAGTATTGGTTTGGTTTTCAGTAAGTTGTTGTTTTTTTGCGTTTTTCGGAATATTTTCCGGTGATTTAAGGTTTTATTATAACCATCCGCATGCAGATTCACCATCACCTCTTAAGTTGTTTTTCTGAGTGTTGGCTAGTGGGCCTCCTACAGTGACCAGTAGTCCCCTTTCAGTTAAGTTACCCAATGGCTCAAACCTCTAGTTACGCCACTGCCCACGCACTCAATACGCGCCAGAATCTTTAGAATCCAGGCACCCCAGAGTGAAAGGTGGTAGAACAACACCAACACAAATGACTAATACTGTTGCGATCGGAAATNCCGAACGGCATATGCNCAAAGCTTCGCACCAATAGAGATCATGCTCGCAATCTCTCTTACTGCTGCTTGCTCGCGCTACATATATAATGGTGTTATTCTTCACGCGCATCCCGTTCGTGGTGAATCACACAATCAACGCAACGCCACCGGAGAGGTTGCATCACTACCACGGACCGCTCGCGCACAAAATCCACGGAAATCGTTCTGAGTCCTAATATGCACAAATGGANTCATTGTGACATAAAGTAACACTGTTACGTNGGGAAAGAAACAGAATCTCGGGATTGTTTAAGAGCAGNATTGTAAGTGCAACAGAACAAACGCAAAAGGAATAATAGAATGTCAAAGGAGGCGTTGATCTTGCTCTGGCGCCATAGCAACCACAAGCAGTGCGTTAGGTCGAACTGGAACATTATCTGGGCAGCCCTGAATACCATAGGTTGCCTACCCACGTGTCGTAGCTGAACAACTGACCCACCAACACTGTCAAAGGAAGAAGAACAACATTAGGGTTTTTCCCTGAATGCAATTTTGCGTTTCAGAAGATGTGTTAATAAAGATCAGACAAAGTCACATAAGTCGACTAAAACTCAAGACGCCTGCTACCTGCTGATTCAAAATCTCGAAGTCACTGGCAAGCTTTCTGGAATGCGCCTGTGCTTGCTGCATCCGTTTCTCCAGTCTACACTCAACCTCCCGCCCAGCTTCGGCAGCAGCGGTGGATAGCCTCTCGACCTCAGCGTGCAACTCACTGATCTCTTCCTTCAGCTCCACTTCAATGGCGACTTGGTTCTGATGGACCTCGTTTACCTTCAACCAGAGAGACCCAAAAGTCACACACGAACGGTTCAACCCGATAACGGCCCTCACAAGAATCGTTCCATACGCTTCAAATAAACTACAGCTAATGTTGCTAAAAATTTTTTCTTCATTAACTCGTTTCGCCAGGCTCGTCGTGCATATATCGCTTGTCTGATGTCATCAGTGCTTTCTTGCGACACAAACGAGACAAGAGCAGCTCGGTGTTTGATGTGGACTCGTGGGACGGAATGTCACTGTTACTAAGGCAGCTATAACGGAGGCGGTGAAGAACGTATTTCTCGTGAAAACAACGTTGCAAACATGAGGTCGAGACGTATTCCACAACAGAAAAAAGGCGAATTCTAGTTCACAGGCGCTGCACCCGACCGTGACCAGTGCACAACTCGACAAGATACAAGAACAGGTTTCGCGACCGTCAAGCGGCGAAGTTGGTGAAAAACATTTCTTAAATCGATGTATAAAAAGTCACGTCTGCACAACGGCGGGCCTGGGGCGGCGCAAATAGAGCGGTTAAAGGAAAACACTTCACAGAACCAGTTCAACTGACGAGAAACAGGACACCTACTTTTTCTCTTTCCTCTCGCAGTTTCTGTCGCAGGGAGTCCATGGCTTGCTGCGAGTCCCGTAGAAGACATTCAGCTTTTTCCAGCTGCTTCTGCTTTCCTTCAGTGTCGGTGCCGAGTTCCTGCAGCATTCCTTCCACATCATCGTACGCGAGTCTCAGGGTGGCGTGCTCCTCTTTGAGAGCGGCGAGTTGGTCGGCGAGTTCCTGTTTGGAATTCTGCGCGAAACAACCGCCGCGCAAGACGCAGCATCACCCCCTGTTTTTTTATCATCACGACATATAACTTAATGACCGAATGAATAAATGCAAGTTCGAAGCAACAATTCATCAAAACAGTCGCATTTAAAGCTTTTCTTTTACGAACACGACATGGCCGTGACCATGCTACCATCACAAACAACTGAAGTAAATCAACCCAAGTGGTTTTAGTTTAAGCCATAACATAGTTCAGGCGCCCTAAATTGATACATCGCGTGTTTTCTTGGTATTTTTAGTCATTCTGCTTTTAACCTCAGTCAACTGCTTCTCCTCCAGAAGCTCGCTGCACAGAGCCTCGGTCTTCGCATGTCTCGCTTTCATCTGCACCATGTCGTCATCGACTGACGCTACGCGCTGTGACGTGGACATCAGCTGATCTTTCAGCTTTTCATTTTCACTGGAAAGTAGTTCGTTGTCGTGTTCCAAGCGGCGGTACTTCCTTTTGAAGTTGGTGGTTTCCTGCGCGATCACTTCGTTGAGGCGATTCAACTGCGAGGACATCTGCTTGTTGGCCGCTTGTGCCTCGTCCAACACCCCCTGCACCGAGACACGGAAGATATTAAAAAGCTGATAAAAGCTTCGAATTCGCATCGTACGAGCAATAATCACGGGTGGTGCTGAAGTTCCCACCTGCAGTTGACCTTAAAATGTGACGTACGGTCAGGTTAAGACACACAAACGGAGGCCACACAGTTGCGTCAAAAATAAAAGGTGTTCGTTTGTACCGACGCTTTTCTGTTTAAAGCAATTGTTTTTTGTTTTGTTTTTTTTTATCTGCTTTGAGTGATAACGCGCCGTCATGACAATAGTTCAAAAACGACAGTATGGCTACGAAAAAGCACTGCATTAATACCTCTACAACATCTAGTTTTTCTCTCAAACGGCAGCTTTCCTTTTCCTTCTCTGCCAAGCGCTCTTTCAAACAAGTGCTGTCTCCAAGAAGGTCCGACATTTCGTCCACAAGGTTCGCTTTTTCCCGTTCCAAGGTTTCAACCAGACCAGACAGCGAGTCCTTTTCTTCTTGCAGAGAATCATGGGCGCATTTCAAATGTTCCACATCGTTCGAAAGGGCCTGAACAGTTTCCCTATAATCGAAATGTGCAAGAATGAGCAAAAGCAGAGTCTCCAAACAGGTATTACAAACAAACCCCTAAACAAATCGACATGAAAATGACGAATAGAACTAAGCATTTCAACAAGCGCTGAAAGTTATGAACGTGACCTGTTCTATTGTGTACAGTGCTTTTACGATTGCAACATCTTAGAATCACTAAAAATAAAACCACTCTGGTAGCTTCAATGCCAGCAAAGAAGGCGGTTTCAATATTACGGCCTGCATGCAACAGGTCGTAGTCGAGTGAGTACCAAACTGGGTTTCAACAGCATGTCAGATTTGGCAGGCGCCTTTGAACTGGAAAATAGTTCTTGTTACATCACAAGCAACTCAAGTTAGAAGTAACGCGAACCCAGCCTCATTGCGAAGTTCTGTCTTTCTCGATAGAGAAAGAAATGTCCGCATGACCTTCGCCGCCCTGATCGTGATTTAAAACGCTTTGAACATCTTTCGGAGAACCCGACGCAGCTGCGTTTGGAACCAGTAATCGCAATTTCATATTCTGGCTTTGAACAAGCACCCCTGTGAACTGTTTGGTTCAACCCAGAGATTGATGTTGGGATAGAGCAGAATTAAAAAACATTTGAAGTATTCGTGTAGATCAGGGTTGCGGAGTCGGAGGTAAAATATCCGACTTCGACTTTCCAAAATTTCCGACTTCGTAACATGGAACGAAATTGGCTGTTAAAATCAATGGAAATCGTGGTGCACAGCAAGAAATCTGTTTCAACAAAAGTTTCAAAAGAAATTGTACCATTTCAAGAGGAATTTCCAATTTTGGAGTGTGATGTAAAAAATAATCCAATTGGACATCCGGAGTCGGACAAAAAAATCCGACTCCGACTCCACCCAAATACCTCTGACTCCTTACGACTCCGCCATCATGGTGTAGATACGCTTGTATTTCATGTGTCAGGCACTGTTTGCCGTAACTCAAGTCACCACCAAATCCCAGGGTAAAGAAAAACAACCATGACACCCACCTAGACATGGAAAGTTCTTCCATTTTCGCAGAAACCGCTTGCTCCAGTTCGCAGTGCTCGCGTCTTAGGTCGTCTGAAATCCTCCTCTCATTCTCTAGGTGTTCGTTCTTTTTCGCGATTTCCCAATTCAAAGCTTCAACTTTTTGTTTTAGATCATTTGACTCAGCTGTTCCTTGCTTTTCCAAGAGCTCGTTCTCGTCCGCTAGTTCCGCTATGCGGCGCTCTTTCTCACCAATCGTCGCTTCAGCGGCCGACAACTCGCGGCGCGACTCGCTCAGACGATCTTCCGCAGCGACGAGCTTGTCGCGAAGCGTTTCGAGCGACGACTCGGCCGCTTCTCGTTCTCGCTCGGACGAGTCGCTGTCCTGCTGCAACCGGTCACATCTCGACTGCAGATCCTGTATCGTGAGTCGCTGCTCGGCAAGTTCGGCGACGTAAGTGTTCAACTGCGACTTGTGACCTTCCAGTTGCGATTGCACTTTTTCGAGCTTGTCTTGCTTCTCGCGAGCTTCGAGTTCCCATTCATGGCGAACCTGGAAACAGCACGATGGTTTAAACCAGGAGCCTCCAAACTACGGTCCGCGGGTAAAATCCGGTCCGCGAAGCCATTTTATCCGGCCGCAAAGTCATTTTGTCAATTATGAAAAACTATTACATTTACGAAAAATTTGTTGAATAGAATGCAACATATTCCGAAACAATGTCATTAGATAAGATGTCCGGCCCTCGAACTGCTGTGCAATAGCTTATGTGGTCCTTCGGACAAACAGTTTGGAGCGCCTGTTTACAACGACTGCGCACACTCAGGCGTCGGTTGGAAGAATATCACGCTTGCGTTTAATGTCAAGTGACTCCTTTGCTTGGGGCTCAATGAGTAGGAGTAAGGATTACCTAAAAAAATATCGGTAGTATCATTCTACGTTTTTGCTAAATTTACTGACAAAGAAAGGTCTGCCTACTTTATCACTAGTAGGAAGCGTTTTGACGAACTACTGCCATATTTAAAAAACTCTCATCGCTCAAACTCAGTCTCACCTGTTGGAGTTCCCTCTCAGCGAGAGCGGCCGCATCGAAACTCTCGCGCTGAGCTTCCCGGTACTCGTCGAGCAGTTTCGCTGCTTGCTTCACTTGCTTTTCTGCAGTGTTCAGCTTTGTTTCGAAGTCACGCTTGCTCAGCCTTTCACTGCAGTCAAAGATCAGGTGGGGTATTTTGAAATGTTCACCTCAAACAGACTGGTTACGCTGTACATATACGTCACTGGACTCAACAAGGCCTGGTTTAAGATATCAATTAAGCGGGTACGCTGGGAACCCATTGCGTTTAACCGATAGTGGGGGTTTTTCAGCCAAAAAGTGTTGACAACGTTCTGCACATTGTTTAGGCAGCATGGATTTGCATTTGAGTGGCACTGGTTTTGTTTGAAAAGTGTCAAATGTTTTTGAAACAGCTCAAATTTCAGTTTGACCTTTAGAAAATTAGAATCACGCAAAGTTTTTTCGAACTTTCTGCGAAAAGAGCTCTTCCTTATGCGCAAAATAACTTGAATTATATTAACTGGGCGACTGCATAAAGCACGCAGTTCTAAACAAAAGAATCCAAAGTTCTACCATCAGAGATCGCCAATACACCCTCTTACACGCAAACGTCACTTACCAATGCAATTCATCCTTTAGCTGTTTCGCTTCATTTTCTTTCATCGAAATCTCATCTTGCATCGCAGTTAACGTGCGCTGAAGCTTCTCCAACCTCTCGGCGTGTTCCGCACGCATGGTAGACACCTTGGAATCGGATTCACAAATTTGTTCCTGCAAATCCTCGAGCAGTGTCTGCGCATCGCTCAGCTGCGATCGGCACGTCAGAGCTTCCGCCTCCGCGAGCTTGTGCGCTGTCCTCGCGGTGCTCGCCTCGGTTTTCTCGGCTTCCAGACGAGCGGCACTTTGCTCTAGCTTCCCTTTTAATGCGTTCACTTCCGTGGCTCTCTCATCGGCCTTGCTGCGCTCGCTATCAAGTTCCGCCTTCAACACAGTGTTCGTGTCTTTCAGCTCAACGCACTGCCGTTCCAAGCAACTCAAGGCTTCGGCTTTTGCATCCTTTAATCCTTCGTATCGCTTCTGCCACGAGTCGCACTCCTCGCGCCAGCGCACGATCTTATCCTTTTCCTCAGAGCTACGTGCTTGAAACCGAGAAAGTTCTTCTTGCGCGTCCGAGCACTGCCGCTCCAAATTTCGCGACTTCCCCAGCAAACTTTGGCACTCCAGCTCTTTTTTCTCCAGAGCCTCCTCAAGATGACTGACTTTTTCTTTTAGCGTTTCGCGTTCGCTCTCAACACAACGACGTTGAGCACTTTCCTGGCAGAGTTCGGAACGGAGGCTGGAAACAGTTTCAGTCAACTTTTCGATTGCTTGACTTTTGCAGGCGAGGTCGTCTGCGTGCTTGTCTACTGTCTGTTCAGCTTCCTTCTGCATTTCCGCAACGGCTTCTTCCAACCGGAGGATTTCTGCTTCTCTCGCTTGATCGGCAAAACGCAGCTTCTGCTCCGCAGCGTCAAGACGTTGCGTCAAATCGCCAACGTCACTTTCGAGTTTGAAATTCAGTCGTTGAGTATCTTCGCCCCGTTGAAAAGCGTCGCTCGAGCGTTGCTTGCCCTCCTCGACCTGAGTTCTTAAGGAGCCAATTTCTTCCTCGCATCGAGCAACTCCTCTGATCAGCGATTCTTTTTCATCGCGCAACTTTGCAATGTTCAAATCGAAAGCCTGCGCGTCGGCCGCCTTGGCCTCGAGCGTGGAATCGAGCTCACGCAGTTTGCAGTCCAGGATTTCATTACTTTCAAGCAGCTCTTTATTTACACGACTCGTTTCAGCTATCTTTGTTTCCAACGCGACCAATTCGCTGTTGCGAGCTTGTAGGTCGTCCTTGCAAGCAGACAAGTCACATTCGAGGCTGGATTTCTTTCTGCGCTCCTCCTCTACTTGCAAGCTCAGCTTCTCTGATTCCAAACCAGCTGCTTCAAGCGCTTGTTGAAGAGCTTTCAACTGCGTAAGGTGCTGTGCGTCTTCGTCCTTCGAACTCCCGATGGTTTGTTCGTATGCATCGGCAAGCGCTTTTTTTTCTTTTCTTTCTCTTTCTAAGGTCGACTGCGCTTCATCTAAAAGCATCGCTTTCTCTTTCAAACGCTCTTCAGCAGCTGACAGCTCCATCTTGAAGCGAGATGCGTGCTCCTCAGAATTTTTGGCAGCTTCAGCGCAGTTTGCTTGCACGATTACCAGCTGCTGATTGACTTCGGCCAACTCTTCAATTTTCTGTTGCGAAAGTTCATTGGAGGCCAGCAACTTCTCGGCAAGCGACAAGCGCTCCTTCTCTTTGTCTTGCAAAGCGGCAGTTAGTTCCGACACTTGGCTACGTAAGTTTTGCGCTTCGCAAGTGTTGTCGTGCAACTGCTCGTTGTGCTTCTTTCGCAGCAGCTCCAGTTCGTGCGTTTGCTCGGCGCTCTGCTTTGTCAAGACGGAAAGAGAATCTTGGCTTTCCAGCAACTGTCTTTCGCACTGCAGCTTCCCCTCCTTGAGGTTTTCAATGGTCGCGTTTCTGAGCCGAAGTTGTTCTTCCGCTGATTCCAGTTCGTGGCTCAGACCTTCGATCTCGTGGCCACGCTTCTTCAAACTGGCCGCGAGTTCGCGCACTTTCAAAGAAGACTCAGCAGCGCTATCTTGATATTCCCGCAAACGCGATTTCATATCCTCTTCAAGGTCATCTGCTCGCCGGCTTTTTTCGTTGGATTTCATCTGCAGTTGTTCGAGTGACGACAAAGCATTCGCTTTCTCCTCGCTTTCACTTTGCAGTCTGGCCAGCACGTCACTGAGCTCGGCAGTCAAGGAGCTTTTTTCATTTTCCAACAAGTGGTTGCGACAATTAAGAGCGTCGGTTTTGATATTTGCGTCCTTCAAATCCTGTTGCAGAACCGCCACACGTTGGTCCAGCAAACTTTCGCTCGCTGTTTTTTCCTCCGCGCCGCGCTGCAACTCAGAAATATCCGCATTTAAAGATGCGATCTGAGCGGAGTAGCTTGCAACAACTTCGTCAGATTTTAATTTCTGCTGAGCTAATTGATCCGACAGCTCACACTTCGCTTTCTCTAACGCAAGCTCACTTTGTTCCAAACGAGAAGACAAATCTTCCGTTTTTGTAAGTAAGCACGCGATCTCTTTGGTCAAACCTGCTTTCTCCGCCAAAGCGGCATCGTGCAACTTGGTCAACTCTTCTAGTTTGGATGATTTCTCGTTTAACTCTGCCTCAGTATCTCGCAACATCGTGGATTGATCAGCGCAGGTAGTCTCCAGCACTGAACTGGCATCGCGCAAAGCAGCTAATTTCCCCGCGAGCTCAGCTACTTCAACTTGCAAGGCAGAGAAGGTGGCGTTTGACTTCTCACTGGATTCACTCATAGACTTCCGAGCAGCTTCCAGTTCAAGCAAAGTGCTGTCGTGCTGTTTGGAAATTTCAGCGGAGGCGAGCTCCAACTTGTCGACATGATTCTGCAAATCATTAATTTTTTGTTCGTAGGTGACAGCAGCTTGGGACAAGCTCTCTTCCTTCAGCTCCAACGACTTACAAACAGCATCAAGTCGCAAACGATTGCTTATTTCTTCCTGCAAACGAGCCAGGGCGTCATTATAATCTTTTTCCAAGGCAGAGCGAGAGCAAGCATTTACTTGCACCGTCGACTCTAACGACCGAATCTGATTGTCTTTTTCCAGCATCTTCTCGTGCATTTCTTCCTGAAGGTTTTTAACAGTTTGGCGGAAGCCTTCCACTTCAGCAGAAACTTGCTTGTTCACCTGCTCCAGTTCATCACGCTGAGCTTCTGCTTCCAGCGTCTTTTCGCGGAGCTTCATTTGCATTTCTTCCAGGTTTGCAACTTTTTGCTGCAATATCTCAGAGCGCTTCTTTTCGTCGTCTAAAGCATCGTCTTTCTCCGACAACTTCTCGTTAAGCCTTGCGACCACCTTGCTATGCTCGCTTTGTTCTTTCTGCATGGTTTCCAGAGTTTTCCGCAAGGTAGCAACGCGTTGACTGTACGTTTTCTCAACCTCGCCAACGCTTTTTTCCAAATAACGCACTTGCTCTTGCAGATCTCTCGCAACAGTTTGATTATTCTGCAAATCCTGAGTGAGTCGTTCATTATCCTCTCTGAGTGCAGAATTGTCATTCGACAATCGGTCGCAAAGTCCTTCCAAGTTGCTGGCCAACGACTGTGTCTGTTCCATTGCCAGTTCGTTCTGCTGTAGCTGCACTTTGCACGAGTTCATCTCGGCCAACGCGCACTTTAAATCCTCTTCCAAACTAGATTTTGAAGCTTTGTAGCGTTCTTTGTCTTCCTTCACTGCCTTCTGCAGATTTTCATTCTGTAGTTTGAACTCGGACGCTGATGTTTCCAAACTTTTGAGCTGCGCCACCAGCTCGTCGTTGTCGGACTCGAGGCTTTCAACGGTCGATTCTAAACTGCGACATTCTTCCTCAACTGACGTCAACTTTGTTTTCATGTGGTGTTCCATTGTTTCATGCTGTTCAACAGTTGCCGACAGCGCTTCAAACTCACAGGCAAGTCTCTTTTTCTCGTCTTCAAGTGACGTATAAGCTGCTTGTAAGGTGTCAAGCTGATCGCGTGCAGCACTTAACGAGACTTCGCGTGCTTGGACTTGCTCCTGCAAGTCAACGTACGCAATCTGGATTCTTTCCGCTTCTTCTGACTTCACCGTCAGCTGATCTAAAGACGTCTTGTTGTCTTCCTCAGCATCCGCGAGCTGCTGGTTGAGCTCGATAATCTTATCCTTCAGTGACGAAAGCTCCGACTCATTGCTTTGGATCCTTTCTCGAGCCGTTGCAAGCAGAGCCTCCATGTTGGGCATGGTGACATTCTGAAAAGCGGCAATCATTTCGTCTTTGTCTTCCAAGTCCATCTGCAACAGCTCGGCATCGCCTTGAGCCTTGCCAAGTTCAAGCTCGACTTTTTCCAACCTTTCCTTAAGTTGCTTGTTTTCAACTTTCAGACTGCTCGTAACTTCTTCAAGTTTCGTCTCACGATAACAAGCCTCGTCAAAATCTTTTTTGAGGTTGCAGTGCAAGACTTCCAGGGCTTTCATTTTGTCGGAAAAGTCCGCTTGCATTTCAGCGATCTCTGACGACAGTTGGCCAATCACCTCTTTCTTTCCCTCAACGCATTGTTGCAAGGTTGCTATTTCAACGCTGGATTTTTCGGCGCCAATCTCCATGTCGCGCAGACGCTGCTGTGCAGTTTCTAGCTGCGAGCTTAAGACGTCGCGTTGGTCTTTTGAAGCACTGAGGTCTTTTTCAATGGACAGGATTTTCGACATACGCTCCTCAGCCACTTGGCCCAATTTCTGCTTCTCCGTAATTTCAGCTTCAAGTGACAGTTTCATACTTTCGACTTCCTCCCTCAACGTTACAGTTTCCTGCTCAGAGGATGCGATCGAATCGCGAAGTTCTTTTACGGCAGCTTCATGAGCAGACGTTTTGTCTTGGATGGTTTGTTNCAAAGCGGATATATTGTCCCTAAGCCGGGACGCGCATTCCAAGCCTTCCCGCTTTTCAGAATCGGCTTCTTCCAAGGAAACAAGAAGAGCATCTCCTTCGGACTGAAGTTTCTCGCACTGGGCTCTGCTAAGTAAGAGATCCTCGGACTTTTGTGAAACAGCAGCATTCAGCGCTTCCACCTGCATCTTGGCATCGGCGACAGCTTCCACAAGCTTAGCATCAAGTGACGACTTCTGTGTTGCAAGTTCCTCACAGTTCTTCTCAAGCTCTTTAACCTTGAGCTCGAACTCAGACTTCTCGCTATTTGCGACGTTAAGTTTCTCACTGAGCAGCTCAGACCGCATTTTCATCTCGGAGTACGCAGCCCTGGCGAGACCCAGCTCAGAAGCCTTCTCGTCATTGCTTCGTTGCAGCTTCTTGATTTCGTTTTCGCGCGCAGTGCAGTGGCTCAGGGTGGAAGACAGCCGGCTGTTGGCGTCCGCAACCATCTGTTCTGCCACTGCCACCTTCTCGGCCAGTTCTTGTTTTCCTGACTTCACCTCCTGAAGCTGGTCATAAAGATTTTCAGCTTCAGCACAAGAAGCTTCGTGTTCTTTCCGTAATTTGTTACATTCAGTTTGTAAATTACGGCTTTCCTCTGCCGCTTTGGAAAGCTTTGTTTCATAGTCGGCGATTTTACCTTCTATACACGAGGTCAGCTCTTTCAGCTCAACAGCAGCTTCCTCCTTCTCCTCAACCACTTTGTCAAGAGACAGGTGTGCGGAGTTAACTTCAGCCTCCAAGCGCAGTATTTTATCGACTTGAGACTGGGAGAGTGCGTGCGCGTTTGCCAGTTGGTCGTTGAGTTTGGTCACGTTCGCCCTTGTTTCCTCAAGTTCCTCAGACAAGGAATCGATGCTGTGTTGTTCCTGCTTCAAAGACTCCACTTGCGCTTCCAGGTCTTGAACTCTGCCTTCCAAGCTTTTCCTCTCGATGGAATCCTCGCGTGCCTCAACCACAAGGTTTTTGTGTTTTTCCTCTAAGGCGTTCTTCGCTTCCAGCAGCTCTTTTTCAAGCTGAGATGCAGCCTCCAGCTTTTTGCGCAGCTCTCCCACCTCCGTTGAAAGTGTTTCTTCTTTGCACTTCAACTCTTGTAGGTTCTTTTTCAGATGAATGGTGCATTCATCTTTTTGGTTTACCTGTGTTTTCAGAGATGTCAGTTCGTCAGTGACATGATGCAGCTTCTGAGTTTCGTCATTCAGCTGCGATTTGAGTTTTGAAATCGTTTCAGTAAAATCGTTTTCTGCTTTTTCGTGACGACTTCTCTCATTCAAATCTTTTTTCCGCAGTTCGTCTTTATCTCTTTCAGCTTCAGTTCTCAAAGCCTCCACTGCTTTTTGGTGACTAGAAGAGAAAAAAACAAAATCACGCGACAGAAAAAAATTGCATAAAGAGTAAGTTAAGCAAAGTTTTTACCTGTCGTTGGCATTTTCTAATTTCAACTTGACATCAAGGACCTCGGCATGGCACTTCGCTTTCAATTCTTCCAATTCCTTTCTGCAGTTTTGCAGTTGCGTTACCACCGTTTCGTTCTTATTCACCAGCACGTTCTTTTCCTTGGTCAGATCAAGAACTTCCTTCTGGCTTTTCTCCATTTTTTGCAAGCTCAGCGCGGTGTCTTTTTCCATATTGCTGAGCTTGTTAGACAACTGAAAGCATAAATAAAAGGCAGGATTTCAAGCAAGGTATGTTGAAATGGTTCCTGGTGAAAGCACCCGGCCGGTCGAAGGGGCTCATTGTAAGCTTATTACTAAATTTGAGTACAGTTAACCAACAGGGGAATAAAGTTAAACTGAAAACACAACAGGTGAAGAATACTTGGCAGAGTTGTGACAGCAAATGATTGACACCTTTTGTCACGGCGCAAAAAAAAAAGATTATCATCGATCAAATTTCATGGAAAAGATATCGCTTGTAAAACAGACCCTTTCCGAATCAATAACATGTCGTCACCTCACTGATTTCTCTTTCCTTTCGTTTGATCAAATCTTCAGCACTTTTTTTCTTGCTCTCCAAGTCAGCAAGCTGCAGCTTTAGATTGTCCATGTTATTTCCTTAAAAAGTGTGTTGATGTGATCTATGGTGTCTGATATGATTCCCCAGCACAATAAAAACCAAGCTTATTTCAGGGATCATTAACCTGCGTTGTGAAGCAAGTTATAAGGTTCAAACGGCAGACAAATTATCCTGTGCTGTTGTTTTTTTGCAGATTGAACGCATTTTCTCCCACAAATAAAAAGTTCAAACTATGAGGGTTCGACAACGGATTGACGGACATCGTACAGAATTTGCTGACGTGAAAAGCTCAGCAACGGTCCTTATGAACGACGGGCAAAAAAACGTCGCCTGCCCTACCCAGCCGAGCAATGGCTCCATTTGCTTGAAACAAAACCAAGACAGCGTATCATTCGATACAAAACAAATCTTCGCTCATTTCCAGTAGACACAGAAAATAGTTCTCACCTAGAGTCTTGCTCCGCGCTTCAGTCGCCATTTTGACATCTTCCCACTCCTTTTCTTTTTGATTCAGCAAACGATGGGTGTCGGTCAATTTGTTCTGGGCAGTCTGCAACAACTGCCTTTCTTGTTTCAGATCAGCGTCACGAGCAGTGAGATCACGCTTTGCTTTCTCCAGGGAAGCTGACAGATGCATGTTGGCCTGGTCTGCCTCCTGCGGGTACCAACGACAGAAGTGAGCTGATGCTAGAGTTCAAACGCAATTTTAGCGGGCACGCCGCCATATTCGCTGTTAATCTCACCTTGAGCACAGCGTTTAGTTCCGACGTCTTGTTGGAGCTTGCCTGGTTTACCTGCTCGGCTTGAAGCAACTGATTCTCAATTTTTTTCAGCTCGCTTTCAAGTTTAGTCCGGTTCAAGCAAGTCTTATCCAGATCGGACTGCAGACATCGAACTTCGTTCTTGAGTTGGACCTGTTCTTGGGCGTGTCTGGACAAAATTCGGAAACAATTGCAAGAACTTACAAACCTTCCATTAACAAACAGAAAACTTCGGGTTGTCGCAATAATAAAAGATGACACACTCAGTTTAATCCCATGAATGACGCATTCCATTAAGAGTTCTTCGGCTTCCGCTGACTTTCAACAGTCGGAGCGTTTGCTCTACCCAAGTCCAGGGTTTTTTAAGGTGTTTTAGGGGCCCGATTCGGGTCCCTAGAAGTGAAAATCGGCTTCCTAGATTCAGAGAAAATCAACATCGGGCCCCCAGAATCAAAGAAAATCGGATCCCTAGAACCAGTGAAATTGGGTCCCTACAAGTCCATACCGGGTACCTAAAACCTAACATTTTCCTTAAAAAAACCTGGGTCGGGTTATCCTATAATCATCGACCGGTCCCAACGTTATGAAACTCACCTTGAGGACGCAGATTCCGATTTAAACGAACTAAACAGACAAAAGCGTAACAACATAAAAACTTCAAAAAAATACAAGTCATTTTTTTTACTTAAAAACTTAGTACCTTCCTCCTGTATATGTGTCGAAATTCTGCATGACAAATGTGAGAAGATACCGCTAAGTCAAAGATACTCGCGCCACTTACAATAATATGGCTTAGATCTGTGGTCCCTAACCTTTTTTGAACTTTGCACCGCAGTTTGATGAAGTCGGCATTATTTTCACGAATCACCGTTCAAGATGTGGCAAATATACACAGAAAAATAAAATAGCGAAGGTTCAGACAGCGTTGAAAAATGAGAGCCCTGGACTTGTCAAGTTTGCGGCAATATGTTGTAGTGGCTTGCGTGACGCTATACTTCTGCAAATGACCGCAAATTGCGTCAGTGCGATCCTGTAACAAATGCATCACGGACCAGTACCGGGCCGAGACCAGGTGGTTGGGGACCACTGGCTTAATTTACAAATACTATACTTGAAAGAATGGTTCTCAAACCACCGTGTGAATGAATGAGCATTGTTATCAGATACAAAACAGCACAAACAGAACTTTCTTACTTGGCTTTTAATTCCTCCAGTTGTTTCTCCACAGATCGGATAGAATCCTGCGCTGCGGACAATTCTTTTTTCTTTGACTTTTCTTCTTCGTGGAGTTTGTTTTGTAGCAGAGTTCGACTGGCGTCTGCGTTGTGTCTTTCGCAGTTCAGTTCTTCACAAACCTGCTTCAACCTACGATCGAGTTCAGCCACCTTCAAAAGCAAAAGATGGACTGTGCAAGAAAAAAACAGGGTAAGAACAGCGCAATAACGCACACGATTAGCGCAGAGCTAAGGGAACGCTTTCCTGTATCGCATGAATTTCTGATCAAATTTTGATGAAAGAAACCTTACAATTATTTGGGCGGCGAATACTTGAAACACTCAATAGTATTTATATTCTACCTAAAACGCAATAACTGCCCAAATCTTTTCTTCCTTTCCGCAAGAGTACTGTAGTGTATTGCGAAGCATAATATCTCCGTATCATATGCGTTCGAACACGCAGCATACAGATGAAAATTTAAGACGAACAAAATGATCGCAGTACTACACAGGCAGAAAAATAAATTGTGCTTTAATCATCTATCAATCCAAAAATATTATGTTGACCTGTGGGAAATAACAAATGAATAAATTGATGGCGTTCTTTTCGAAGCAAAGGTATTCGTGATAACACGTTATACAAACCTTGCCATTGGCCTGGTCAAGAAGATTCTGAGTCTTTGCAGCTTCATCTTTTAATTTGCTGATTACGGTTTCTTTTTCTCTTAACGCTGCTCGGAGATCTTTTCCTTCAGACTGAAGTTTCGATTCCATTTCCATCACAAGCTTGTTCGTTTCTAAACAAGCAACCGGCAGTGATATCAATACACGCGGTCATTTCTTTAATAATGTCGCGCGTTTAGTGCTGCGTGAACTTAGTCCGGAAGATACACTTTACGCTTCGAGCATTCTCGTTTCTTCTGCTTTCGAAGGAACAACACTGAATTCATAAAAATTGAAATCAAAAGCAATCATGGCGCGAAGGCCAGGCTTAACTGGCTCTCTGCAGTCACTAAGGTCGACTAAATTCCGAAACATTGAAAAGAAAACAAAAAAGCAACAATTGGCACGTCACACAGCGCAGCACAAAAAAAGTCAATGTGATCAGTGACAATCATCAATATAAAAATGCGAATTCAACATTTAATAGTGCCACAAACAAAAGCGGTTCATTTTTTTTACTCACGCACGAACGTATAAAACCTGCACGAGGGAACATAATTTATAGCAGTGGTGCCAGTCATAACTGATTGACCGAAACACAATTTCTTGTTAGTCCTCGCCAGAAAAAAAGCTTTTCAGTTAGTTTTTGCCAAAAATAACTGTTCGATAGCTGTTGTCGAAAAATGCCTTTTCTTTTTGCTAGAAAATTATTTTTGGGCAGCTTTTGGCACAAACAAATCCATTCCGCTACCGTGTATTCCCACCTCCGAACTGATAATCTGAATCAACATTTAGCGCCATGTAGCATTACGCAAATCATCGGTCAGTTAAAACGCGAAGTGGCGAATTACCTTTTCTGCCACTGATTTAACTGCATCTACACCAGTGCTTGTCAACCTCTGCCGCAGCGTTAAAGATCGTGCCAGTGTAACATTCAAGCCTACAATTTGTTCCAGACGCGTAGCGACCTTCTCATAAGCGCCGTCAGACCCGATTAATGCGAGTTTCAAATCAAACGTATTTAATCGTCCCCTTGTGTCCATCCTCTGGACACAACGCAACGCCTGGTGTGTTCTCAGCGCGAACATTACTGTCTATTCATCGGTGGTTACGTTTTTTTGGCTTTAAGCGTAACGCCAAAATTCAGCCATTCCAAATAGTGAGTAATCCTTATTTTCTCCTGAATAACCAATAAGAACCTGCAGCAAGATCACTGCAGTTCTATTGCTATGCACAGAAGATGATAACAGTTGTTATCGAAACGTTTGCAAGA